>NPIF01000699.1_pt2 | contig 49068 bp, 41 predicted proteins | sample 8637461 | NCBI WGS metagenome assembly NPIF01 (sample SAMN07420641, study PRJNA396082) | bioreactor metagenome | isolation source: sample BR12 brine-fed electro-methanogenic bioreactor BR | place: Japan: Kochi | collected 2016-12-09
CGACGGCACCCACGCCTACCCCGGAGCTTGTGAAACCCGCAACCGGCCCTATTATACCGCAGCGTTTTACTCGTATCCTTTATGTTTTTCAAACACCTTCCTTCTCCTCTGTGGTAACGATCCCGAGAAGGCAAATTGATTCTCTCAAGACGACAAAGGCTACTCTCCAGAAGGCCCTGGGGGAGGCTCTACGGGAAGCTCTGGTACCGGAAGAGACCATTCAGGCTATGGTACATCTACTGAACGAGGGCGTGCTTAAGGTTGACGACATGGGATACATCTACCTTACTCAGAAAGGCATGGATCAACTCGCAAAGCTCCTGAGGAATCTGGAGATTCCCCGGGAGGCAAAAAAGACCCCTCTCACGATCTTCAAGGCTTCTTTGGAGAAAACAGATTCTTCTGACATGAGGCTCGAAGAAGACAAGAAAACCGCACTTCTTTTCTTTACCATTCCCAGGAGCTTTCTCGGCAAAACGGCGGATGGGCTGCATGTGGTAAAGATACTCTCAGCGGATCAGGTATTCCTCTTTACTCAGGTCTTTTCTCCTGGAGAACTTAAAGATGGTTGTTCCGCAGTGGCAAAGATAGAACAAATTTCCGGAGAGGCTACTCTAAAAAAGTTTCTCACCTCGAAGGATCTGATCACCTCCGATTGCCTGATAGCCCTGACAATTAAGGACGGCGGTTCCTTCGATCTCGACGGGAGAGAGAACGGCAGCGTGACGGATCCCGCCTTCATCATCGAGGGAGAAGAAAAGAACGATCCGGATCCGGAGCCTTCCGCAGGAACAAGCGGCGGGGGTTGCAGTGTGGGATTTATTCCCCTGGCAATGCTGATCCTGGCGCTGCCTCTGGTGTTACTGAAGAGGTAGGATACAAGAATCGAGAAAGGCACAGCCACACTAACATTAAAGACAAAGTGGCATAATGTAACGCCACGAACCGCCTTGGAAGATCTCTCAAAAAGACACCTCCAAGGCGGTTCGTGGTATCCTCTCCAGAAAAAAAGGAGATTACTCATGAAGAAAAGGAATGGCTATCCCCGGGGGTCCGTATTCTGTGTCCCTCGAAAGCTTCTGATGCATACTTGTTTAGCGGGCCTGGTGTGCCTTTCGGATGTCTTTTCGGGGGGGCTCCTCCTTCGGGGGGAGGCGGCGGTTCTTGCCGTGGGATCCGGCGAAGGGCACTACTCCACCCTTGAAGAGGCCCTTCATGCGGCCGTTTCGGGGGATAGTATCCTTCTTGCCGAAGGAGTCTATACCTGGGCTTCGGGATACATCATAGAAAAAAATCTCACCCTCCGGGGGCCTTCCGAAGGGGAGGGGATTCTCCAGACCTCGGAAACTCCGGGAGGCGTCCCCGACACCTCGGTGCTTACCATCGAGGAAGGCCTTCGGGTTACCCTGAACAACCTGCTTATCCGACATGGAAACAATCACAACGGCGGAGGGATCTATCTCGGCAGAGACAGCTCTCTCATCATGAAAAACTGCACCGTCGCGAAAAACACCGCCCGCTACTACGGAGGAGGGATTTTTGCCCGGGATAGGAATACCTTGGAAATAACTAACTGTACCATCGCACATAATACCGCCTGGAACGGTATCGACACCAACCCCTGCGGCGGAGGGATCGCCGCTTTCGACAGCACCCTCCGCATGACAAACTGCACCGTCTACGGCAATTCCGGGGCCTTCGGAGGAGGCATCTACAGCCAGCCCTACGATACGGGGGATCTCCTTCTGCAAAACTGCACCTTTCACGCCAATGGAGCGGAAAAACTCGGGAGGAGCCTTTGCCATCACGACAACTATCGAGGGGCGGGGTTCGTGGTAAACAGCATCTTCTGGGGAAACTCCGGAACCGCCAAAGGAGAGATATACGCCCCCACTCCCCTTACCATAATCTCCTCCGTTACGAATCTTCGGGGAGAGGGGAACACTTCGGAAAATCCCCGGCTTGGTGCTCTGGAGAATAACGGGGGGATCACCTCAACCTGCGCCCTCGATGCGGAGAGCTCCGCTCTGGATGCGGGGTTGAGCGTGGGATCACATACCCTCGGGGAAAGAGTCCTCACCATCCCCGGAAGAGATCAGCGGGGAATACCCCGACCCCAATTCGACGGTGTGGATATGGGAGCCTTCGAATTGGGGCCATAGCCTCCTCTCTCTTCCCCCATATCCATGTGAAAGAAAAATTCTCGTATCGGCGGAGGACGGAAAAAACCTGAAAGGTGGCAAGAATACAATAAAATGTCCCTCCAGAGGCCTCCCTGGGCGGACATTTTTGCTTCTATTCTTTGTTTTTGGCAACCCCCGGGCGCCCTGTTTCTCTAGTGCATATACCATCCGCCGTTGACGAAAATGGTTTGCCCCGTAATGTAACTCCCCCGGAAAACGAGAAAATCCGCGCAGTCCGCCACATCCTCCGGGGTGCCCAGCCGATCCAGGGGAATGGATTCGAGCATCTTCCGCAGGGGCTCTTCCTCCCGAAGCCGGTAGCGGATCATCACCTCTTCGGTGTCGATGATTCCCAGGCCAATGGCGTTCACCCGGATTTCCGGAGCCAGTTCCAGGGCCATATCCTTGGTGAGGTTCACTACCCCTGCCTTGGCACTGCAATAGTTGGCTCCGTTTTTACGCCCTTCGAAGGCGGTTCCCGAAACCATGGAGAGGATGCATCCCCGGTTGCCGGAGTATCTCCGGGCGTATTCCCGGGAGCAGAGAAAGACGCTCTTGAGCACCGCCCGGTGCACCGCATCCCACTGTTCTTCGGACATTTCCCGAAAGGGACCGTCCATATTGCGCCCCGCGTTATTGACGAGCACCTCCACGGTGCCGAAGGCCTCTTCGGCGGCATCGAAAAGCCCCTTTACCCCCGATTCGGTTCCCACATCCCCCTGAACCGGGAGAATCCGAGCCCGGGGGAACTCCGCTTCCACGGATTCGCATACCCTTCGGGCCTCCTCGGGAGAGCTGCGATAGTTGAGCACCACCGGACACCCCCGGAGAGCGAAGTGTCGCACCAGGGAGGCACCGATTCCCCGGGAAGACCCCGTAACGAGCACCACGGGTTTTTCCGATATTCCTGTCGTTTCCTCATAAATCATACGTGTACAAACCTCCTTTGCCGCACTTCCCTCAAAAAAGGGGAACATCTCTTTCAGGAACTCTCCGGGGGTTCCTCCCGAAGTCCCTCGTGAAAAAGCACCACTCGATTCTTTCCAAGAGCCTTGGCGCGGTAAAGCGCCAGATCCGCCTCGGCTTCGAGAGGCCCGAGGCCCTGGTGATGCTCCCGCAATTCCGCCACCCCGAAACTTGCGGTAACCATGGGCACCGGAGCATATTCTCCGGAAGCCACCACATTGCGGAGCCTTTCCGCCAGGGCTCTCGCACCGGCTCCCTCCGAAGGAAGAAGAAGCACGAATTCCTCTCCCCCCCACCGTCCGAAGGGTATCTGGGGATCCAGAAAGGCGCGGATCCTCCGGGCAATTCTTTGCAGCACCATATCTCCCACCAGGTGTCCCCAGGTGTCGTTGATCTTTTTAAAATCGTCCACATCCAGAATGATGAAGGAGAGATCTTTCTCCTTCTCCCGGGTCTCACGGAGGATTTTCCGGGCAATCTTGTCGAAATGCTGGCGGTTGGAAATTCCCGTAAGCATATCCGTGGTGGCCAGATATTCAAGCTTTTCCAGGGCTCGCTTTCGCTGGGTGATATCCAGGTACATGTCGTAGTTCATTTTTCGTGAAGATATGGTGAAGGGAATGGACCGAAGCCATACGTCCACCGAAGAACCATCCTTTTTGTTTCGCCGGGTTTCCATGCTCCCGAGATTTCCGCGAAACACGTCTTCGTAGTAGCTCCGAAAGTGATCCTGGAGCTCCCGAGGAACAAGGGTCTCCGTCATGGACTTTCCTAAAAGCTCCCTCTCGGAAAATCCGAAAAGGTTTTCAAAGGCCGGGTTGACCTGAACAATGTTTTTTTCTTCGTCCAGAACACAGATGGCGGTGGAATTCTCCGTAAAAAGGCGTTCGAACCGAATCTTCTCCTCCTCCAGTTCTCTCAGGGCCTTCTTGCGGAGGCTTATATCCTGGTGACATCCCATAACCTTCTCGGGCTTTCCCGAGGATTTTCTGCGCACCACGCTGCCCCAGACACTTACCCAGACCCGCTCTTTCCAGGGATGACCGATCTCGTACTCCCCCTCGAAGGCGGGGGCCTCCTCGGGGAGAAGGGAAATCATGGCGGGGAGAATCTTCTCCCGCTCCTCCGGAGAAAGGGAAGAAAACCAGCTCTCCGGATTCTCGGAAAATCCCATGATCTCCCGCCACTTTCGGGAGGCCGAAAAGACCCCCGCATCAAGATCCCATTCCCAGAATCCCATGGAAGCGTTTCGCACCGCCGCCACGATATCCTGCATCCGCTGAGCGAGAAGGCGCATTTTTCGCTCCAGCAGATTTCTCTCGGCACGATCCCGAAAGGCAAGCACCTTCGTTTCGGGAAGAAAATCGTAGAGCCATCCCTGAAGATACAGCGGCTCCTCGTTCCACTGCAGAGAACAGAGAAAGGACTTTTCTTCTCCCTTTCGAAGGCTTTCAAGGAGTTCTTTTCCAAGAAAGGGATCCTCCAGGGGAAGGTTTTCCAGCGGAAAAGCCTCTCCCAGAGAAGAGAGCAGTTTCCCGCATTTCCGGGAAGAGGCAATCCAGCGTTCCACCCGACCTTGGGAATTCACGAAAAGCACCATCCCAAAGGCAGTCCCCAGGCGTGAGAAATACTCTCCTATCCGAGATTTTTCGAAAAAATCTTCTTTTTTCGGCACCTTATGCATGATCCCTCTCCCAAACTCGTATTCTCGTTCTCGCGACCCTCCGAAATGCCCCGATTCTTTCGATTTTTGAAAGTTCTACCATACCACACGAGAAAGTCCGGAGAAGAAACATCCCCGGAAGAACACGTTTTTTTCATATTTTCTTTCTCTCGGGGAGAGTTTTAAAAGAAAATTTGAAAATCACGATCTTTCCTCTCTTGCGGGAACATACTCTCCATAGTATGGTATCTTCGAGAGAGGTCAGAGAGAGAGGAGGGATACCGTATGGAACCGCACAATACCCCCACATACACCATCATGGTGGTGGACGACACCCCCGCAAATCTGGGACTTCTGGAGAACATGCTCCGCCGTAAGGGGTACCGGGTTCTCGCCTTTCCCAAGGGAGCCCTGGCCCTCCGGGGAGCTCTCGCCACCCCTCCGGATCTTATCCTCCTGGATATCAATATGCCCGAGATGAACGGTTATGAAGTCTGTCAAAAGCTCAAGGAAGAACCCTCCCTCGCTTCGATTCCCGTACTCTTTCTGAGCGCGTTGAACGAACCGGAAGACAAAACCAAAGCCTTTTCGGCGGGAGGAGTGGATTACATAACCAAGCCCTTCCAGTTCGAAGAGGTGCTCGCCCGGGTACAGACCCACCTCCAGCTCCAGGAGATGCGGAAAACTCTGGAACATTACAACCGAAACCTGGAAGAGCGCATCCGCGTGCAGGTTCGGGAAATTTCCGCAGCCCAGATATCCACTATCATCGCCCTGGCAAAGCTTGCGGAAGAGCGGGACGGAGACACGGGAAAACACATCGAGCGGGTCCGCCTCCACTGCCGCCACCTGGCAGAGGCCCTTCAGGAATCTTCCCCCTACTCCGGAGAGATCGACCAAACCTTCGTGGATAATATATACCACGCCAGTGCCCTGCATGACATCGGCAAGGTGGGCATCAAGGACGGCATTCTCCAGAAGCCGGGAATTCTCTCTCCAGAAGAGTACGGAGAAATTAAAAACCACACCCTCATCGGAGCCCGAACGCTCCAGACCGTGCAGGGAGCCTATCCGAACAACGCCTTTATCGGCATGGGCATCGAAATCACCCGGTCCCACCATGAACGATGGGACGGCGGGGGCTATCCCGATGGCCTGGCAGGGGAGGCCATTCCCCTGAGCGCACGAATCATGGCGGTGGCGGATGTATACGATGCTCTCCGGATGGAGCGCTGTTACAAACCCGCCTTTCCCCACTCCAAGGCGGTGGAGATTCTTCGGGAAGGCCGGGGCACCCAGTTCGACCCGGTAATACTGGATACCTTTCTGGATATGGAGGATCTTTTCCGGCGTACCGTGGAAAACGTCCAGTAAAGACTCCCCCCGATTCCGAAAAACACCAAAAAAGCGGCAGATCCCCATCTCTTCCGGGGTTCTGCCGCTTCGTGCTGTCGAGCCTGCTGCATGGAGGGCAGGATTACTCCACAATCTCACCCTCCACCACGTCGCCGTTGGAGGGCTCCGGCGGGGGGGGCTCTTTCCAGTGAATCTCCAGAGAGCTTCCCGAAGTTTCCAGAGTAATCGCAGCCCCCTGGGGAATCTCGCCTCCCACGAGCTCCCGGGCGAGCCGGGTCTCCACGTTCCGGGAGATATATCGCTTCAGGGGCCGGGCTCCGTAGGCGGGATCGTAGGATTCCCGGGCAATGTACTCCAGAGCCTCCGGGGTGGCCTTGAAGGACATGCCCATCTCCTCCAGCCGATGCCCCAGATCTTCCAGAAGAAGTCCCGCAATGCGGGCCACTTCGGCCATTCGCAGAGGCTTGAAAAGCACCACATCGTCTACCCGGTTGAGGAATTCGGGGCGGAAAGCCCCCCGAAGAGCCTGCATAACTCCGTTTCGGGCGTTCTCCGTAATATCCCCCTCGGGGGTGATGCCCTCCATGAGATAGGGGGCTCCGATATTGCTGGTAAGGATGAGAACGGTGTTTTTGAAGTTCACCGTCCGGCCGTGGCTGTCGGTGATGCGGCCGTCATCCAGAATCTGGAGCAGCAGGTTGAAGACATCGGGGTGGGCCTTCTCGATTTCGTCAAAGAGCACCACGCTGTAGGGCTTGCGCCGTACCGCCTCGGTGAGCTGTCCCCCCTCCTCGTATCCCACGTATCCCGGGGGAGCCCCCACCAGCCGGGATACCGCATGTTTTTCCATATACTCCGACATGTCGAGGCGCACCATATTCTCCTCGCTGTCGAAGAGAGACGCCGCCAGGGTTCGGGCGAGCTCGGTCTTGCCCACCCCCGTGGGGCCGAGAAAGATAAAGGAACCGATGGGCCTCCGGGGATCCTTGATTCCCGCCCGGGCCCGGAGCACCGCATCCGCCACGGCCCGTACCGCCTCGTCCTGCCCCACCACCCGCTCGTGAAGCACGTCGTCCAGGCGCAGCAGCTTCTGTCGCTCTCCCTCCACGAGCCGGGTCACGGGAATGCCCGTCCAGCGGCTCACGATCTGGGCAATTTCCTCCTCGGTAACCTCCTCCCGCAGAAGGTTCTGGGCGCTTTTTTCCTCCATCCGGAGCTGGGCCTCCTCCAGGGCTTTCTCCACCTGGGGAAGTTCCCCGTGCCGTATTGCCGCAGCCCGGTTCAGGTCGTACTGTCGTTCCGCCCTCTCCACTTCGAGACGCAGAGATTCGAGTTTTTCCCGCAGTTCCTGAACCTCCCGGATGGCCTCCTTTTCCTTTTCGTACTGGGCCCGGAGAACCTCCGCCTGGGAACGCACCTCCTGAAGTTCCTTCCGAAGTGCGGCAAGGCGCTCTCTGCTCGCCTTGTCCGTTTCTTTCGAGAGGGCGGCCTCCTCGATTTCAAGCTGCATCACCCGTCTCGACGCCGCATCCAGTTCCGCGGGCATGGAATCGATCTCGGTGCGCACCATGGCACAGGCTTCATCCACCAGGTCGATGGCCTTATCCGGCAAAAAGCGGTCCGTAATGTATCGGTTCGAAAGGGTGGCGGCCCCCACCAGGGCGTTGTCCTGAATCCGCACGCCGTGGTGAACCTCGTAGCGCTCCTTGAGCCCCCGGAGAATGGAGATGGTGTCCTCCACCGTGGGCTGATCCACCACTACGGGCTGAAAGCGCCGCTCCAGGGCGGCATCCTTTTCGATATGCTCCCGGTATTCGTCCAGGGTGGTGGCGCCGATGCAGTGCAGCTCTCCCCGGGCAAGCATGGGCTTGAGCATGTTGCCCGCATCCAGAGACCCCTCGGCCTTCCCCGCCCCCACGATGGTGTGAAGCTCGTCGATAAAGAGGAGCACCTTGCCGTTCTGCTCCTTCACTTCGTTCAGCACCGCCCGGAGGCGTTCCTCGAACTCTCCCCGGAACTTGGCCCCCGCGATGAGAGCCCCCATATCCAGGGCTACCAGGGTACGATCCTTCAAGCCCTCGGGAACGTCCCCCCGGACGATCCGGTGGGCCAGCCCCTCCACGATGGCGGTCTTTCCCACTCCGGGCTCTCCGATGAGCACGGGGTTGTTCTTGGTTTTCCGGCTGAGAATGCGAATCACCCGGCGAATCTCCTCGTCCCGGCCGATGACGGGGTCGAGCTTTCCCGTCCGAGCCATCTTGACGAGATCCCGGCCGTATTTCTCCAGGGCCTCGTAGGTCTCCTCGGGGTTGTCGCTCTGCACCCGCACCCGGCCCCGCACCTCGGAAAGCACCTTGAGAAATCGGGCTTCGTCGATGCCGAAACTGTGGAGAATACGGCCTCCCCGGGTATTTTCTCCCTCTTCCAGGAGAGCGGCGAAAAGGTGCTCCACCGAGATATATTCGTCCTTCAGGCGCTTGGCCTGGGCCTCGGCCTGAACGAAGAGCTTCTGAAACCTCTGGGTGATGTAAATTTTTCCCTGTTCCGCAGAACCTCCGGAGATTTTGGGGCGCTTGGCGAGCTCCCGCTCCACCGCCTCCCGAAGATTTTCCCCGGGTACCTCCATTCGGATCAGAAGCCGGGGAATGAGACCTCCCTCCTGCTGGAGCAGAGCCAGAAGCAGGTGTTCTCCATCCACCTCCTGATGACCGTAGGATATGGCGAGGCTCTGAGCCTGGCTCAAAGCCTCCTGGGATTTCTGGGTAAGTCGATTGAGATCCATGGGATGTCCCTCCTCGGAAAGACGTGTAGCCTCCACGTTTTTCCAGTGTAGATATGCCTGTTCATGCCCCATCATTATAATGGTCAAATAAGATCAGACAAGAGTTTTCTAAAGGAATCTTCCCCGGTTGAAGGAAATGAGAGCTATTGTGATGCCTGAAAAGGCGTTTTTAGCAGGATATCTCCTTTTTGCTCTAAAAATCGAGATCTACAAATTTTCGGGCATGCCAAGAAGCTCTTCGAAGGAACGGGCACAAAGATCCCTGCGCAGGTTCGCCCCCAGGGGGCGCCTTTGCCGGATCTCTTCCAGGGCCTTGCGGGAAATCGAAAGAGAAGCATACCCCTCCTCCAAAAGAGGAAGTTCCGCTTCCAGAACTCCCTGGGGAGAAAGGGCGTGGGAACCCCCGAGAAAAAAGGATTCTCCCTCCCGGCCGGTACGGCAGCAGCAGAGAACCCAGCATACCTGGGCCACGCTGATTCCCCGGCCGATATGATGCCAGGGAAGAAGAGCCTCCGGAGCATCTTCGGGAGCAAGCACGCAAGGCGCCGAAGGAGCGAGAATATATTCCGCTCCTCGCTGCACCGCCAGAATGGCGTTCTCCGGATGCCAGAGGTCTTCGCAGATCAGGATGCCGCACCTTCCGAAGGGAGCGTCTATGACGGTGATCGTATCGCCGGGGGTAAAAATCTCGTGTTCCTGATAGTGGCCGTAGTTGCAGAGGTTTACCTTGCGATGCTCTCCCAGAAGTTTCCCCCGGAAAAAACAGGATGCGGCGATGTAGATCCGTGCCTCCTCCACCACGGGATAGCTTACCAGGGCTCCTGTTCCCGTACGCTCCGTGGCGAGGGCGATCTGCTCCACTCCCCGTTCCACCTCCCGGGCAAGAAAGGGGCGCTCTTTTTCGGGAAGGGCTTCCCGGGAAAGACCGTATCCCGTAAGAGAAAGCTCGGGAAAAATCACGCAGGCGGTATCTCCGGAAGCCTCCTCCAGAATGGTACACATTCGGGAAACGTTACTCCGTACGTCAAGAAAACGGGGGGTCATCTGGGCAAGACCGAACCGGGGGTTTTGATAATCCATGAAATCGCATCTCCTCTCCATGGCTTTCTTTTCCTCGTGAACCTGATTAGGGTACGTAAAACGGATGTTCCGGGAAAAACATGCTGCCGAGCCCCCCCTCCTCGGGGGAGGTGTTTCTTTTTCTTTTCGGAAGGCAGCATTTTTTCATAAAAGAGATATTTCTAACAAAAACCGAAGAACCTCCAGAGGCCGCTCCTTCAAAAGACTCCACGAAAACAAGGAAAATGATTCTTGACATCACAAAACAAAAAACGTACAATGAGGAAAATTTGTTAGTACAATAAAACAAAAGGAGGGTTTTCCCATGAAACATGCATCTCTCGAAAACTCCCGGGTAGGCAAATTCTGGGAATACGACTGCCTCATGATATGCACGCTTCTCGGTTTAAGCCTCTCGAACCGGGAAATCCGAGACCTCTGCACAAAGTATAAAATTCTTCCCGAGGAAGACACCGAGGATCCCGCCCTGGGGTTCTACGCCCTCCATCATGCCTGCCACGTGGAAGAAGGCCCCATTCCTCGTTTTTTGAGCCGAAATTTTTCTCTGAAATATCGAAACTTCCGGCAGGCCCTGGAAAGGCATCACGAAGACTCCCCCCTTAACCTGGGAGAATTTCTGGGAAAACCTCACCCCAAACCTCTGGGGGGAGGCCTCTGGGCGGCTCTGAACGATCCCCGCAAGGCGATTCAGGCCCAGGGAATCTACGGAGCTCATAAAATCGTTCTGAACGCTCTTCGAGAATACCAGAAAAATCTCGGTGAGAAAGAGGAATCCACAGTAAATGCGGAAAAAGAAGCTTCTGCCGAAGAGACACGCCTTTCTTCCATTTCCGGGGAGATGGAAAAGCTCCGACGGCAGTGCGAGGAGCTCCAGAAAGAGCTCCGTCTTCAGGAAACACGGCATCAGGCCCGGGAAGAATCCTTCCGGGAGGAGAGACAAAAACTTCGAGATGCCTACGAAGAAAAAATCTCCAAGCTTCGCCGCCGGATTCGGCTTCTGGAATATTCTCCGGGGCAGGAAGTGGGGCGATCCCCGGAGGATCCGGGCGGACCTCTCAAAAAACTTCGGGAGAATCCTCCCTTTTCCTGTCCCAAACGAGAGAGCCCCGAGCTTCATGCCCCAGGAGAAGATGCCCCCTCGGCATGTCCCTCCCAAGGATGCCCTTTCTGCATGCTTTCGGACACCACCATCTCCGTCATCGGAGGGCTTTCCCGGCTGGAACAGCAGTATCGCGAAGTGGTGGAGCGCCTGGGCGCCCGCTGCCGCTATCATTGCGGCAACTGTCAGCAGGGGGGCAAAAACCTCAAGCAGATCATTCAGTCTTCGGACCGTGTGGTCTTCATTACCTCCATTAACTCCCACAACGCCCTTCGGGTAACCAAAGGAATCTGTAAGAAAGAAGGAAAGCCCCTGCATCTTCTTCGGGAAACCAGCCCCGCCGCCCTGGAAAAAATTTTCGCCTCCCGTGCCGCAGAAAAATCCGAAGCCCCCGCAGTATGAAGAAAGGACGGTTTTCGAGATGAACCTTACAAATTCCGCCGCCGTATTCTGTCATCACGTATACGAGTACGAAAAGGGAGTACGATCTCTCATTCTCCATACCGGGAACAGGGAAGAACTTCCCCTGATCCGTTCCAAGCTCTTGAAACGAAAGATCCCCCACGTCATCTATCCCGTGGGGGAAGAAAAAGTCAACGTTTTTTTCGGCGATGCCTCCTGCGTGGAGGTGATTCGCCATATCGACAAGGCCAATCTGCAGGACTACACCGAGGAGGAAGACTTTATTCTGGGCATTCTTTTGGGATACGACAAGACCCAGCAGTGTGAGCGCTATTTACGAAAACGTCAGAAGATAGGAGAGCTTCTTGCGGTGGAAGAGATCTGCCCCCTCGAGGAGGAACGCCTCTGTCTCCGCCTCCGGGAGGCATAAGATTTCTAAAGGCTTGGAAGTTCGGGTTCCGGCTCCCGCGCGTTGAGCACCTCGCACCCTCCGGAGGTGACCGCCACGGTATTTTCCAGGTGCACGCAGAATCTCCCCGGCAGAAGAATGCTGGGCTCCACGGTAAAAACCATTCCCTCTTCGAGGGTTTCCGCATTTCCGGGCTTGACATCCGGCGCTTCGTGTATGGCCATGCCGAGACCGTGCCCCAGGCGATGGTTGAAGTAGTTTCCGAACCCCGCCTTTTCGATGACCTCCCGGGCCGCCTTGTCCACCTTATGGGCGGACACTCCGGGCTTCACCGCCTCCTGGGCCGCCTCCTGAGCCTGCCGTACCACCCGGTATATTTCCCGGGCCTCCTCCTCGGGAGAACCCACCACGAAGGTGCGCCCCAGATCCGCGCAGTATCCCTTATAGCGGCAACCTATATCGAACCGGAGAACATCTCCGGGCTTCACCACTCCGGAGGTTCCGAAATAATGCGGCGTGGCGGTATGGGTTCCCCGGGAAACGTTAGGATCGAAAGAAGGCCCTTCGGCCCCCGCCTCTTCGAAATATCCGAGAAGAAACCGCCGAAGCTCCCCTTCGGTAATCCCCGGAACCACGCGCTCCAGAGCCGCTTCAAGGGCTTTCTCGGTAATTTCCAGGGCTTTTCGGAGAAGAGACACCTCCTCCGGGCTCTTGCGCACCCGAAGAAAATCCAAAATTCCCCGGGCACTCACGAGTTCCAGAGGAGCTTCTCGCTGCATCTCCAAGGCATCCACCCCGAGGACATCCCCGTTGATTCCCAGCCGTTTTCCCTCAAGCCGGTAGGTTCGCAGAAGATCCCGCACTACCGGATAGAACCAAGTGGCATCTTCCCAAATGTAGAGAGGACACTCCTGGGGAAGCTGAGCCCGAAACTCCTCGTAGTAAATGGGGGGGGTTATTCCGAACATTCTGGCGTCGGAAAGCACGAACACCCCCTTGAAACGCTCGCAGATACCCGTATGGATTCCCGTGAGATAACGAAGTTCCGCCCCGGTTCCGAAAAAGACCGCATCGAGATTGCTTCGTTGAAGTTCCTCCGCGAGAGCCGCCACCCTGTCACACAATTCCATTATCCTTCCCCTTTCCTGATAACTCCCGGGCCCCTCCCGGGAGGATGTTCCGATAGCTGTAGAGAAGCCACGCGGTGAGGAGGGCCGTCAAAAAATCCACCGCAGGGAAAACCGCCCATATTCCCGCAACCCCCCAGAACCGGGGCAGCAGGAGCAGTACCGGCAGAAAGAAAAAAAGCTGCCTTCCCAGGGAAAGCACCGATGCGGCAAAGCCTTTCCCGAGGGATTGAAAGATGGTGGTTCCCACCACCTGAAATCCCACAAAGACATATCCCAGATACATGATGCGCGAAGCCCTCAGGGCCCGCTCCACCAGGAGAGGATCCGGAGAGAAGAGCCAGAAGATGGCATGAGGAAAGAAGAGCACTCCGAGAAAAAAGAGGGCGCAAAAAAAGGTGGCCCACCCGAAAGCAAGCCACATAACCCTCGAAGCCCGATCATGGAGCCGGGCGCCGTAATTATACCCCAGAATGGGCTGCATTCCCTGGGCGATGCCGAGCACCGGAGTCACTCCCAGGCTGGAAAGCCGCATAAGCATGCCCGCCAGGGCCACGCAGGAATTATCTCCGTAATGCAGAAGGCTGTGGTTGAGAAGCACCACGAGAAAGCTTCCCGAGGAGGAGCGGAGAAAGGAGGAAAAGGCCACTCCGCCCATGGCCCGGCAGAGAGAAAACCGGGGAATCATAAGGGAAAACGAGAGATTCAGAGATCCCCGCTGAAGCAACACGAAAGCCCCCAGAGCCGCCGCGGCCTGGGAGATTACCGTAGCCCAGGCTACTCCGGGAAGTCCCAGGGAGCAGACGAAGATAAAGAGAGGGTCCAGTACGAGATTGAACCCCGCCATGAGCAGGAGAATTCCCATGGCTCCCAGGGGGCGTCCCTCTCCCCGAAGGGCATGGACTCCCACCATGGCAAACCCGAGAAAGGGAGCTCCCCAGAGAATGATATGAAAATAGGCTCTCGCCTGGGAAAAGATTTCTTCGGAGGCTCCGAAAAGATGCAGCAGAGGTTCCTCGTAAAGGCGCCCCGCCAGAAGAAGAAGGCACCCCAGAAGCACTCCCATACTCAGAGCGGTGCCAAGTCCCTGTTTGGCCGTGGCAAGGTCTTTCGCCCCAAGACTTCGGGAGATAAGCGACGCAACCCCCACTCCCAGAGCCAGGGCCAGAGCGTTGATGAGAATCTGCAGAGGAAAGACCACGGTAATTCCCGCAAGGCCCAAAACACCCACCCCGTGCCCCACGAAAATCGCATCCGCCAGATTGTACAGGGAGAGAACGATCATACCCACCGCGGCGGGAAGGCTCTGTTTCAAGAGAAGCCTTCCAAGAGGCTCTGTTCCCAGTTTAGGGCTTTCCGCAAGCACGCTATCCGCTCCTTTGGGGAATTTCCCGGTTATCAATTCCGTACCGATCATAACTATAACAAAAATTCCCCCGTTATTTTCTTTTGCCGCAAAAAAAGAGCCCCTTCGAAAGGGCTCTTTTGAGATACTTTTTTAATTTTTGATTCTGCAAGGTTTCATGGCCTGTTCTGCCGAAAATCCCGCCGCTTCTCTTCGCCGGAAATTCTTACTGCCCGGAGGGCTGATTTTTGTGCATCCTGGGTCTGAGTTGTTCCGAAGAAGCCTTTGAAGAACCGGGAGTCTGGGAATTTCCCTGCCCCCCCTGCCGGGGGCGATGCTCCTGGTTTCGGCCATCCCGAGATTCCATTTTCGGATGCCCCTCTCTTCCGGGAAATCCTTTCCGGGGAGCCATGAAGAGCCCCGCCTCCATGTTTTCCGCCATGCGTCCCCGCATCTCCTCGAAAGCCTTCTTCTGGTTCTCCGAGAAGGAAGGATAAAGCTTCTCCAGGGCTCCGTTCATTCTCTCCATGCCCTCGCCCCAAAAAGCGGCTCTCTCACCGGCCATGCTTCGAAGCTGCTCCTCCGTGGGAGTTCCTTCCCGCAAAGCCTGGAAGAAATTCTCCCGGTTCTCCTGATGTTTTTTCAGGGTTACTCCGTCGATTTCCATATTCTTCCGAAAGGATTCCCTCTGGGAGGGAGTCAACCCGAGAGCGTTCTCCAGATATCCTCCCATAAATCCCATTCCCCAGGCTTCCCGGGTGCCATGGCCGGGATGCCTTTCGTTGCGGGTATTCTTCTGCCCCATTCTCATTCGCTCCTGCATGAGCTCCTGTTGATCCCGGGTCAGAAGGCTGCGTCCCGCTTCAAAGGTCTTGTGATGATCCATAAACATCTGCTCCATCACGGGAAGGGCCTTTTGTATTGCCTCGGGAGAGAAAAGTCGCCCCTCCCGGGGAGCTTCTTCGGAGGGAAAAAGAACCTTTCCCAGAGCCTGTACATGCGCTTCCCGATTTTTCATCAGGGTTTCGTGGTTTTTACGCATCTCCTCCTGCTGACTCCAGCTGAGCATGCCGCCTCCGGCCTTCCCTCTGCCGTTCGAAGCTCCCTGGCCGGAATGCGCCTCCGCTCCGGGAATACTTAGAGCGAAAAAACCCGCCGCACAAAGAGCTGCCATAGAAATAATCTTCTTTTTGTTATTCATCGTACATTCCTCCCGTATATAGGTATGGGTGTCCTCAACTCGGGAAAGGTTTCGAGCCTTTCCCCCGGGACGGCGTAAGAATACCCTCTTTTCCGTAAAGGTGCCTTTTGGAGGATGTAAAGAAATGCAAAGAAAGTTTCTTCCTCTGAGATTTTTACCGCGAAATGCGGTATGGTTATTTTGAAAGGATTCGGGAGTTTTTCTGTACGTGACGTATCCTGCGGGGCGGTTCTCCCGTGCTACCCCCAGAGACCCGGAAATATTCCTAAGGCGAGGCGATATGTATGGAACGGATTCTTGTGATCGACGACGATCACGAATTATGTGATCTCTTACAGGAGTATCTCGAACCCGAGGGATTCGAGATACATGCGGTTCACGACGGCAAAAAGGGACTCGAAAAGGCCCTTTCGGAAACCTTCGACCTGGTGGTGCTGGACATCATGCTCCCCGAGCAAAACGGTTTCGAAGTGCTTCGAAATCTTCGAAACACCTCGGAGGTTCCGGTAATCATGCTCACCGCCCGGGGAGACGACGTGGATCGCATCGTGGGGCTCGAAATGGGAGCGGACGATTACCTTCCCAAACCCTTCAATCCCCGGGAACTTACGGCCCGGATCCGCTCCATTCTCCGGAGAGCCCGAAATTCCCATCCCGAGGAGGAAGGAGAGGATTCCGTCCTTTCCGTGGGGGATGTGGCACTTTATCCCAAAAGCCATTCGGTGCTCCGAAAGGGAGAAGACATCCGCCTCACCGGAGTGGAATTTCGCTTCCTTCACATGCTTCTGGAGAATGCGGGGCGCATCGTCTCCCGGCAGGAACTTGCCCAAAAGGTGCTGGAACGCTCCTACTCCCCCTTCGATCGAAGCGTGGACGTGCATATCAGCAATATACGCAAAAAACTGGGGCCCCTTCCGGGAGGAGACGAACGGATCAAAACCATACGGGGTGAAGGATATCTCTTCGTTGTACGGAAAGATCAGGAGTTATGAAACCCGCCGCCCTTTTTCCCAAAGGCCTCTTCACCACCATCTTTTTCTGGTTTCTCTTCGCCGTGGGAGCCATTTTTTTCGTGGTTATCGGTTCGGCCTATTTCATTAACCGCACCATGGTGCAGAACCAGGCCCGAGAGGATCTGCGCCTCTATGTGGATACCTACGGAGAGACCGTGGTAACCCTTTTCGAATCCGAAGGCTCCGGAGAGGTTCGGCGTTTTCTGCACGACCTCTTTCGCCGGGAACCCCGCTTTATGGGAGTGCTTCTCGATGAAGGGGGGCAATTCCTTTTCGATAGGGGACGTTCCGGCATGGGATCGCCCCCCTTCGTTCCGCCTCCGGATCCCCGGATTCGAGATGCCCTGACCGAGGAGGGGAAGGTGTTCTTCGACGACCGCTCCGCCCTGATGGCCCAAAGTTACACCACCGGGAAGGGACGATATTTCTTCGTGGGATTCACGAAAATGCGAACCCTCCTGGACGAAAGCCAAAGCAAAACCGCCCTTCTGCGCACCCTTCTTCTTTTAGGAGCGGCGCTCTTCTTCTGCTACGGCCTCACCCGGCATCTCACCAAGCCCATTCAGCAGCTCCAGAAGGCGGCTCTCCGGCTCGGCTCGGGAGATCTTGCGGCCCGGGCTCCTCTCTCGGTGGAGAAACGAAACGACGAAATCGGCAGCCTGGGGCACGCCTTCAACGCCATGGCTCTGCGGCTGGATCATCTTCTTTCCAACCAGCGGCGCCTTCTTCGGGACATCTCCCACGAGCTCCGCTCGCCCCTGGCACGGCTTTCGGTAGCTCTGGAGCTGGCTCGCAAACAGAGCCCTCCGGAGATGACCCGGATTCTCGATCGGATAGAACGGGAATCTCTTCGGATAGATCAGATGGTGGAAGAGCTTCTGGCTCTTTCACGGATGGAGGCGGAGGCTGCGGAAAGGTTCAAGGAGCGGTTCTCCCTCTCGGAAATGCTTCGGAACCTGGAGGAGGATGCCTCCTTCGAAGCCCGTCGCCGGAACATACGAGTGCACCTGAAACTCCCTTCGGAAGAGCTTTTTCTTCAGGGATTTCCCCGGCTTCTGGCAAGCGCGGTGGAAAACGTGGTGCGTAACGCCCTCTGCCACAGCCCCAAGGAGGGGGAAGTCTTCCTGGAGCTTGGAATGGAAGAAAAAAGTCAACCCGGAGAAATCCCCGGCGCGGTAATTCTTGTCAGGGATGAGGGGACGGGAGTTCCCGAGGAGGAACTTCCCCGGCTCTTCACTCCCTTTTATCGGGTGGATTCCGCCCGCACCAGGGAAAGTGGAGGCACAGGGCTGGGGCTGGCCATAGCAGAGCGGGCGGTACACCTGCATGGAGGAACCATCAAAGCCTGGAACGGCACGCCCTCGGGGCTGGCAGTGGAAATCCGGCTTCCCCTGGAAGGCTAGAAAAATTGGCCTGCAAACCAAATCAACGCTAAAGAGGGAACTCCGTACGGAGTTCCCTCTTTAAGCGCGCCACGCACTCTTTCTAATTTAAAGCGCGTAAAAGTCATTAAACACCCTCTGAATACGTGGCATTTTGCTTTCTGTACGTATCAGTATCTTTCATACTAAGTTCGGCTTCAATCATCTCAAAACGTCTTTGCAGACTTTCTCTTTTAGGATCGTCCACAGAGATTCCTCCCAATGCCTGTTCAATCCGTCGTTTTTCCTGGTTGAGCTTACGAATCTCCGCCTCGACTCTGTCGGTATTTACCGTAGCCCACCTATTCTTCTTATCATTCGAAAGATTGTCTGATACCTTTTCGGATTCCTCGTCCTCATCTTCATCGGATATTGCCCCAGGCTTATCTTCTTCCTCCGTGTCATCAAGGCGCTTTATCCCGGGTTCGCTCAAAGCAGTGCGGGATTGTGAAGTCTCCGATCTTTCAAGAAGAATTTTCGAGGTTCCATCCCCGTCTCTTTCAACGTTATAGATTCCAGCCGCATTTCTCGCTGCCGCAGCATCGCCCTTCACATATTTGTCAATAAAAGTTCCCCCTGCTTCCGAATCTTTCTTGAAATCCAAAGAATTTTCATATTCCTGTCGCAGCAAGGACAAGACCTGACTGCTCGTATTACTCATCTGCATCTTAATATGTTCGTTCCTTTTAACATCATGTTCTCCGCCTATATCGTTTCTCCGGTTTTTTGCCCATTGCTCTTCTGTTTTCTCAAGCTGCTGAGCATCCAAAGAAGGATCTTTACCAGTCTTGTCATTGCCACGAGCAAATCCATCTTGCATGGAGATAGCTTCTATTCTCATATTACGTACCCCCTGTCAGATTAAAATCATACACCGTGGCCCGATTTTAAACAGCGCATATGGCAAAATCAAGCCGATTTACCTGAGTTGTCGGTTACGTGACGTGGAATGACGAGCAGTACATTCAAGCGAAACACCGGGTTTGCCTTTTCCACCGTGACGGCTCCTCGATATTTTCGCGCTATGGTTTCAATATTTGACAAACCGATGCCGGTGCCACCATCTGCAACGTTTTCGGGAGAATATTTATTTTCAAATTCAAGCATGAAAAAATCTCCCCTACGTTTTCCGGAAATCCTGATGTAACGCTCCTTTCCATGCACCCGCATGGAAGCCTTGACCGCATTATCCAAGGCATTGGAAAATATAACGCATAAATCCATATCGTCTATCGAACATGGGGAGGGGATTTCAACGAAACACTCGATTTGTATGTCATTTTGCCGGGGCATGCTCAGCTTGCTGTTCAGCAAGGCATCTACCACGGTATTTCCTGTTTGACACGTTAAGGAAAGTGATTCCGACACATCTTCCAGCCTGCTTAGATAATTCTTCGCTTTTCCGAACTCTCCACTTTTCAACAGGCCGTCCAAGGCTATCAGGTGGCCTTGAATGTCGTGGCGAAAGGCCTGAGTCTGTCTGTGTCGGGCCTTTGCCTCCCGTAAATACTCTTTTTGACATGAAATTTCTCGTTCCAAAAGCACGAGGCGCATTTGGTTGGAATAGTCCTCAGACAACTTCTGGCAGGCGTACAAGACGACGAAAAAACATAGATAGGCACACGATTCCAAAACGAATATTTGGAAATTATCCACCGTGGGGCATACAACCCCCGTTTTACCAACAATGATCACACTGCCGTAAATATGTTCCGAAATATATCGTTCCATCAGCAACAGGAGGAGGATGGGAATAAAAAAAACCGCAAGGTAACGGTTGGAAATGGTGTGGAATTTTCTCAGAATAACCCGGTAACTCAACCATGTCAGCAGGATGGATAAAAAGGAAACCACCATGCTCATCACCGGAAGTAAGCCGCTATTTATTCGTATCACCACAGGACCAAGAAAGTGCATAACGGGATTCATAACTCCGTTTGACAATACCAGAATAGATACTGTCAAAACGGCCGCTGAAACGGAGGCGGAAAAAGCACTATCATATAAAGTGATGCCGATCAAACAGAGTATCCCTATTTCAAGCATAAGAGAAACCACAAAGCTTGACCGAAAATATACTTCCAGCACATACAGCGCTCCGGATATTAGTAAATACCCGAGATAATGACGAAATCTTGCCTTGCCATGTAGAAAACGAGAAAAAAACCACAAGCCCAAGATTTTTCCTACTTCGTATATTCCTGACACGGCAAATGAAAAAATATCCACTTCAATTCACTACATCTCTCATGTAATGGAGCATTTTTCGAGAAAAATCTCCTGCCCGCAGCCGAGAAACCGGGATTTCCTCTCCATTTTTAAGCAAAGCAAAACCACCTTCATAACCGCAGACATATCCCATATTGACAAAATAGCTGCGATGGCACTGAAAAAAACGATTATCCAAACGAACCTTCAGATCATTTATTTTTAAATGACATTCCAATTGGGAGCCTTTCGTGCGGATTAAAATTTTATGATTCATGGCTTCGCAATAAATAATGTCAGAGAAAGAAACGGATTTAAAATTATTTCCTCGAGACGAGATCAACAAACCGGACTCTTTTCTTTCGTGAAAATGTCGGCATATACGATCCATCATTCGGTGAAATCGTTCGCCATCTATTGGTTTAAGAAGATAGTCGAAAGCTTCCACATCGAAAGCATCGAAGACATATTCACGTAGAATCGTAATAAACACTATGCAACGTACACGTTCGTCCACGCGCAGCTTTTTTGCCGCTTCCATCCCTGAAATTCCATCCATTTGTATATCAAGAAAGACCACGTCAAAGTACTGAATGTGGCTCAACAATTCCATGCCGCTGGTAAACGTGCGCACCGAAAAAGGAAGGGATCGCCTGTTCATATAAGCGGTCACGCTTCGCGATAAATCCATCAAAACCTCAGGATCATCATCTACTATAGCTATGTCTATGATCTCAATCACCTGCCTGTTATCGAAGCGATGCAACCGTACTTTTTCAACAAGGAATACAATTAATCCATCTATCAAGGGTCATGTCACTCTCGAGATGCGTCGCGACCAAACTGTATATGGAGCTCTAATTTCTCAAGATTTCTTCGAGTGTCAGGCATCCTCTGAGGTGTGAAGCTCTTTGGCTTTACAGAACCAGAAATGTTCTCGAAGCTTTCGGATAAAGACGGACTCTCGGTCCTCCGGGTCGAGTTATCCATACTTGGGGATCCGCCATGAGGGCTTCAGCCTCCAAAAAATGATATCGAAAATTCTTGTCGCTCTATTCCGAGGGCTTGCCGCAGCTGCCGCAGAACCGGGCTCCCTCTCCGAGAGGAGCTCCGCAGGAAGTGCAGGTTTTGGCCGAAGTTCCGGACGCTTTCTCCACGGGAGCGCCGCAGACGGAACAAAACCGGGAATTTTCTTCAAGAGAAGCTCCGCATTGAGCACAGGAAGCTCCAGGAATTTTTTTGGAGAAATCTTTTTCCTGCCGTGGAAGCGAGACTTCTTCTTCGAGATCCATCCGAAGATCCACTGCGGGAATACGTTCTTCCAGCCCCGCAAGCACCGCCCTGGCCTCCCGGGCGGAACGGCCGTAATCGACAAGGGTAATTCCCTTGGCCTTTCCGGAAACACGTACCCTGGTGGTTTCCCGATTCACCGGAGTCACCAGAATGTTCAGCCGGGCCCCGGAAGAAAGAAAGGAAAGCCCCGAAGACGCCTCGATCTCCCCCGCCCCCTCGTTGATGGACCGGATGGAGAACTTCCGCTCGCTCAAGGTTTGCAGCACTTCCTTCCAAACTTTTTCCTTGGTTCCTCTAAAATATCGGGTATCCTCTCCGCTGCGAACTCCCATGCTAAATCCCTCCTTTTCGGACACTTCGAAATACCGAGTATTTCTTAGCAAATTCTATCATTTCCACCGCATTATGAGATATACTTTCTCTGAGGAAATTCTATCCCCACGACAAAGGAGCACCTCGAATGGACCGCAAAAGAAAACAGATGAAATTTTCTCTCGGGTATATGTTACTGGCCCTCCTGGTGGTATGGCTTTTTAACGATCTCGTTCTCCGCCCCATGCTCATCGGAGAGACCGAAACGCCCTACAGCGATTTCCTCAAAGACCTCGAAAAGGGCTCTGTGGAAGAGGTTTCCCTTACGGATGACCGAATCTATTTTACCCTCCGGGGAGATCTGACCACCCGTACGGCCCAGCGTAATACAATACGGGTGGAGGATCCGGAACTGGTGAATCGGCTTGTGGAGGCAAAGACCCCCTTCAAGGCCAAGGATCAGGCCCAGGGAGCCCTAGAGAGCCTTCTGGGATGGATTCTCCCCTTTCTTCCCCTTCTCCTGATCTGGTACTTTCTCATCCAGCGCATTTCCCAGGGAGGGGCGGGGGTTATGTCCGTAGGCAAGAGCAAGGCCCGGGAAATTCACGGAGAAATGACCGGAGTGACCTTCAAGGATCTGGGAGGGCTGGACGAGGCGGAGGTGGAGCTCAAGGAGATCATCGACTATCTCACGGAGCCGAAGCGATTTAACCGCATGGGGGCCAAACTTCCCAAGGGCGTTCTCCTGGTGGGCCCCCCGGGAACGGGAAAAACCATGCTCGCCAAGGCCACCGCAGGAGAGGCCAAGGTGCCTTTCTTCTTTCTCACGGGGTCAAGCTTCGTGGAGATGTTCGTAGGTGTGGGAGCCGCCCGGGTGCGGGATCTCTTTCTCCAGGCCAAGAAAAAGGCTCCCTGCATCATCTTTATCGACGAAATCGACGCCATCGGCCAGGCGAGAAGCACCATCGCCTCCATGGGGGGGAACAGCGAACGGGAAAACACCCTTAACCAGCTTCTGGGAGAGATGGACGGCTTCGAATCCAACCAGGGTGTAGTAATCATGGCCGCCACCAACCGGCCGGAAATTCTCGACGCCGCCCTCCTCCGTCCGGGACGCTTCGATCGGCAGGTTCAGGTGACCCTCCCCACCGAAGGAGGACGCAAGGAGATTCTGAAGATCCATACCCGAAACATGCCCCTGGGGGAAGATGCGGACCTGGAGCGCATCGCCCGGATAACTCCGGGATTTTCCGGGGCGGATCTGGCAAACATTGCCAACGAGGCTTCCCTTCTGGCGGTACGGAAAGATAGGGAAAGCATCACCATGGAAGATTTCGATCTGGCCATCGAACGAGTCATCGCGGGACTTCAGCGAAAAGTGCCCCTCCGGAAGGAGCTTCGCGAAAAGGTGGCTTTCCATGAAGGCGGACATGCCCTGGTGGCCCAGCTCCTCCCCTGCACGGACCCGGTGCATAAGGTGAGCATCATCCCCACCGCCAAGGGAGCCCTGGGATATACCATGCAAATGCCCGAGGAGGACCAGTATCTTATCGGCGAAAAGGAGCTTCTCTCCCGGATGGCGGTCATGCTGGGAGGCCGGGCGTCGGAGCTCCTCATTTTCCAGGAGGCTTCCACGGGGGCCTCCAACGATCTGGAACGGGTGACGGATCTCGCCCGACGGATGGTAACGGAATTCGGTATGAGCGAAAAGCTGGGGCCTCTGCGCCTAGCCCTTCCCGCAGGATCGGGATATCTGGGGGTTCACCAGGGAAACCGACAGGATCTCTCTCCGGAGACCACCACCCTCATCGATGCGGAAATCCGCCGCCTCGTCCAGGAAGCCCACGAAAAAGCCTTCTCTCTTCTCGAAAAATACGAAAAAGCCCTGCGGGAAATCGCCCGGGTTCTTCAGGAGGAGGAAGTGATTCAGGGAGAACGTATTCGGGATATCGTAAAAACCTTTCCTCCAGAAAAAACTTCCGGAGCTCCGGATTCTCCCCGGGAGTCATAAATCCCGCTTTCCCTTGCCCCGGCAAAACCGACGAGCCCGGAACATGCAAAAAGAGAGACCTCCGCAGCCTTTCAAGGGCTGCGGAGGTCTCTCTTTTTGCCGACGAAAAACCGTGGCTACAAAAGCTTTCCCGACGTTTCAGGATGCCCGGAGTAATCCTCCATAACGTCCCAAAGGTTCTCCGAGGGGGTTTTCTCGCCTCCGGACAAGGCTTCCTGATCCAGCACCATATCCCCCAAGGGGGGGAGATCCGTATAGGGAAAGTTATGAAGCTCTTTCCCCGAAGACGCCCGGAGATACTGATCCACCCACCAGTAGATATCCCGTTTCTTCACGATCCGCCGCAAGCCTCTCATGCGTTTCCTCTGCTCCCCCTTTTTCATGCACAGCCCCCAAACCAGGGTATCCGCCAAACCCTCCACATCGTAGGGGTTCGTCATGAGGGCGTACCGATGAAACTGGGCGGCGGCTCCCGCGAACTCGCTGAGCACCAGCACTCCGTCCTCGGCGATGCGGCACGCACAGTACTCCTTGCAGACCAGGTTCATGCCGTCCTTCAGGGGAGTTACCAGGGCCATATCCGCCAGACGGTAGTACCCGAGAAGCTCCTCCCGGGAGAGAGAGCGGTAGAGGAAAAGAAGGGGTACCCAGCTTTCGGTGGTGTATCCTCCGTTCACGTGAGCCACCATCCGTTCGATCTCGTCCAGAAGAGCCCGATAGGCCTCCACGTTATCCCGGCTGGGAACCACCACCTGAATGAAGGTGACCTTCTCCCTGAGCTCGGGATAGCGTTCCAGCATGTCCCGAAATGCCTCGATACGATGGGGAATGCCCTTGGTGTAGTCCAGCCGGTCCACTCCGAGGATGATTTTCCGGCTCCCGTGAATCTCCCGAAGGCGCTCCACGTGTTCCTCCACCTCGGGAGATCGGGAGGCTTCTTCGAAATCCTCCGCGTCGATGCTTATGGGAAGAGCTCCGAGGGAAACCTGCCGATCCCGATAGTGGATTTTGCTGATGGGCCCCTGGGTGGTAACCTTGATCCGGTTTTCCACCGTCCGGAGACAGGCGGTGAAGTTCCGCCGATCCCGAATGGTCTGAAAACCGATAAAATCGTAGTCCATAAGGGATTCGAGAAGAGGGATCCTCCAGGGAAGGCAGGTGAAGATGTCCGGAGAGGGAAAGGGAATGTGCAGAAAAAAATAGGTTTTCCGGGAATATCCCTGCTCCTTGAGAGCCCGGGCAACCCCGAGAAGCTGATAGTCATGAACCCAGAGATAATCCTCCTCGCCGGAATAGACCCCTGCCAGGGCGGCAAAGCGGCCGTTTACGTGGCGATACCACTTCCAGAACTCCGGACGGAAGACGCAGGTGGTCTGGAGATCGTGGAAGAGGGGCCACAGAAGGGCGTTGGAAAAGCCCTCGTAATACCCCGCCACCTCCTCCTCGGAGAGCTGGAGGGGCACCAGGCGATAGCCGCTCTCCCGGGATATCCGGGAGAGAAGGTTCTGCAAGGTGTTCCGGGGGATATCCTCTTTCGTGCCGGGCCACCCTATCCAGTATCCTCCCCGATCCCGAAGCACGGGGTTGAGAGCCGTCACGAGCCCCCCCGATCCTGGAGCCACCTGCCATTGATTCTCCTCCCGGGAGAGCACCACAGGAAGCCGATTGGATACTACCACCAGCTTCGAATTTTTGCTCTTCACACCTTTATGTTCCGTCATGTCTAACACCTCGTCTCTGTCCACAGGGAAAAAAGATCCATCATGCCGAAAAGCTCCTCCGGAGGCGTGATCCACCAGTCCGCCCCGGAGGAACGCCAGCGGGAACGAACGAGAAACGAAACGCCCCGTCCCCGGAGAGCCCGGAAGGCATCTTCATCCGTGGCGTCATCTCCGAAATAGGCGGCGAAGAAGGGAGGCTTTCTCTCCCGGAGCACTCGATTCACGGCCTTGTCCTTTCCCGTGAGGGGACTCCGGTACTCTATGCCTCCGTCGAAAAAGGCCTTTATCAATCCTACCCGCTCCGCCGCAGGATCGAACTCTTCCAGAATCTTTCGAAACCCCTCCCGCTCCGCCTCGTCCCTGAGAGGCCGCAGATGGAAGGCCACGCTGAAGGACTTGTACTCCACCAGAGAAGGATACCGCCTCTCCAGGGCTTCTCCGGCGGCTCGAAAAAAATCTTCCTGCTCCGGAGGAAGAGGAAGGCGCTCCACATCTCCTCCGAGGGTAAGCCGCTCTCCCCCATGGGCGCCCCAAACTTCCACGGGAAAGGAAAGTCCTAAAAAATCGGGAATTTCCCGGGGGTTGCGCCCGGTGACGATCATGATTTCCACTCCTCCCCGGAAAAGCCTTTCAAGCCGTTCCCGCACTCCTTCATAGGGATACGCCCTGGAACGATCCTCTCGAAAGGGGGCAAGGGTTCCGTCGTAATCGAAAAAGAGAATCCGCTCCCCCCGGCAGGCCCGAAAGGCTCTTTCGAGGGGAGCCATGCATGGTATGGTCACGAAATGAAAACCTCCAGCCGTTCCCGTTCCTCTTTGTGCCGGGAAATTTCCAGAAGGGCCAGCACGCTTCGAAGCTGTCCCGTGATGAGGAAGTTCTGCCGGGCATAGGCACGGCCGTTTTCCCCCATGCGCCGGGCCTTTTCCCGGTGCTGCAGAAGATAGCGCATCCGCAGAGCCGCCCCTTCCGGGGTGCTCACCCGGAATCCGTTGTACCGGTCGATAACCTGGAGCCGTATACCCCCCACGTCTCCTCCGATAACGGGGCGCGCCTTCCACATGGCTTCGGTAACGGTAAGGCCGAAACCCTCCTTGAGAGATTTTTGCAGCACCAGGGAAGCTCCCCGCTGGAGACAGTTGATCACCTTATGGGCATCCGGAGGAAGCACCAGCACATGCACATCCTCCAGGGTCGCCGCGGCCTGCCGTACCTCCTGAAGCACCATCTCTCCTTCGGGGTCGTCCGAGGCGCCTCCTCCGGCAAGCACGAGCTGGAGATCCTGCCGTTTGGAGCAAATCTGAAAGGCCTGAATAACTCCCAGAGGATCCTTGAATTTATCGAATCGAGACACCTGAAGCGCCATGGGGCGTTCGGGATCGATGCCGTACTCCAGCAGCGTTTTACGAACCATTTCCTCGGGCATATCCCGATTTTTCTGGCTCAGCGGGTCGATGCTCGGGGGGATGAGATACTGGGGATGCGGTAAAGGCTGGGCAAAATCCGCCAGAGAGAAGATGCTGGCATCGTAGTTTTTCACCCTATCCCGAATAAAACGCCAGGTATTCCTGTTGGGAGCGCTCACGTCGATATGACAGCGCCATATCCAGGTACCCCGGCGGTTGGGGCAGAGATCCAGAAGCCCCGCAGGCTGGGGGTCGTGGATGATCACGAAATCCGCATCCTCCAGATTTTCCCGCAGCCGGGCGGCATTCTCCTCGTTGGTCTCCTGATAGACCTTCTGGAGTGCCGGGGTAAGCACTTCGGGAAAACCCTGGAGGGAATTGTGAATGATCTTGGTAGCCTGGAAAAATTCCTCCGCCCCGGTCACTACCTCCCAGGAGGTTTCGATGCCCAAATCTTCCATGAGGGGCACCAAGCGATGAAGGATCTCCGCCACGCCCCCCCCCTGCTTGGTGGAGTTCACGTGCACCACCCGGCTTCCTTTGAGCCGGGAGCCGAGCTGCTCTATCTGCCGCAGAGTGCCCTCCCCCACAATATCTTCATAATCTCGAACTCGAAGGGTCATAGGGTTTCACCTCCCCGAGAGATGCCGCAAGTTTCCACGATGGAGACAATCTGCTCCTGAAGTTCTTCCAGGGAAAGAAGATGGGGATCCACATTCTGCAATTCTCGTCGCAGGGGCTCCGTCTCCTCGTCAAACTGGCGGAGCCAGTAGCAAAAATCGTCCTCCCCTTCGGGAGTGCGTCGCCGGGCGTCCAGAAAGTGGTAGAACACGGAGCTGTAGGGAACGCGCCTCAGAGCGTCTGCGAGCTCCTCCGGACGGCTCACCCCCACTCCGGTATCGAAAACCAGCATCTGGGCCCGGGTAAAGAAAAAGGGATAGGAAGATCGGGCCCAGCTGAAAAAATCTCCCTGATCCATACGATCTTCCAGAAGAGCGATCATGTCTTCCCTAAGATCTTCCAAACTGGCATAGTCTCCGGGGTTGATGACGCTCAATCGCTCCGCCAGAGCCTTTTCTCCCAAAGAGTGTCCCGCCCACCAGGCGAAATCGTTGTTGTATTCGGATTCTCCTATCTGAGGGCGCATGAGGCGGCCCCAGAAATGATAGTGCAGGCTGCTTCCGGGGACATCCCCCAGAGCATCCCGCAGCTCCTGAAGCGTTCTGGCCTTTTTACCCGTGCTGATGGCCAGAAGCTCGCAGGAACGCAAAGAAAACGTGGTATGGTTCATACAATTTCCCTCCTTTACAGCTATCTCTGACTCTCGTCTTTCTCCTTGAAACCTTCTCGGGAACATGAGGATGCACGTAACGTAGAAGAGGAACTGGCAAAAAACCCGGAAGACCTGCAAAGACCCCAAGGATCGTAGCAATCAAGGGAAGTTACGTGCGTAGTCGCATGCGTAATCAAAAGGATGTGTGAAGCCGTGGCGTTTCTCGTTGAAGGAGCGTGAAGGGGAAATCCTCAAGAGTGGCTATTTTCAGTTGCTTCCTCATAGTATAACACAAAAAAAACAGTCCCCCGAATTGCATGCAATCGCACACCCGGGGGACTGTTTTTATAACAAAAATTTTATTCCGAGGAAAGGCGGTTCAAAAGAGGCTCCCGGAAAGAGGACGGCGATTCTCTCTCCGGAACGTTCCGTCCTTCAGGGTAAGCGCTCCCAGCAAGCCTGCATTCTCCATCAGGGAAGGAGAATGCTCAGGTGTTCCTCCAGAGGTTTTGGGGGGACATAGTGCAGAGCCTGCAATCCCCTGGCCTGGGCGCCCTCCACATTTTCTTTCCGGTCGTCGATGAAGAAGCTCCGGGAAGGATCCAGATCATACCGTCGAATGAGGGTATCGTATATTTCGGGCTCCGGTTTGAGAGCCCGAATCTCCCAGGAGATGACACCTCCATGGAAAAGAGCGAAAAAGTCGTATTTGGACCGCACGTAATGATAGCCCTCTTCGATGAAGTTGGAGAGCATCAGTAGGCGGTACCCCCGGAGGCGAAGTTTTTCGAGGATCCGCACATTCGCCTCCAGAGGGGTGAGAATGTCGAAGATTCCCGGCCAGAAGGCGTCGAAAAATTCTTCGTGGGGAGTCACCTTTTCCCGAAAGAATCGGGCTCCCTCCTCAAGGGAAAGAGTTCCCCGATCCAGGTCGTTCCAATGAGGAGAAAGAAATACCCGATCCATAAAGAGATCCGCCACATGAGAATTTGCCGCACATTCCAAGAGATGGCTCCGGGGATTCCAATCCAGAAGAACCCCTCCGATATCGAAAATTACCGTGTCGATGGTTTCGTGCCGTTTACCGGGATAGCTTTCCATAAAATTTCAGCGTCTCCTTTTCGGGGTTTGGGAGCTGCTCAGGATATCTCCCGAAGGAACTCTATCATATAGGTGTGTCCGAGATCCACGTATTTTTTCCTTTCAAATCCCCGGAGGGAGGAGAATTCCTCCAAAAATTCCGGAGCGAGGCGCATCTCCTCGGGGGGGCCGAAGGTGGTTCGCTTCTTTGCACATTCCACGATCACCAAACGTCCCCGGGGGGCGAGAACCCTCCGGATCTCCCGGAAAAGAGCGTCTCCATCCCGGAGAAGGTCCATACCGTGAAGCACCGTGGCGAGAAAAGCGCAATCCGCACATCCCTCTTCCAGGGGAAGGGAATGACGCAAATCTCCGCAGATACCCCGGATATTTTCGGCTCCCCGGGACCGGGCCCTTTCCTGAAGGCTATCCACACACTCTTTCGAGCGATCCAGGGCGTAGACCATCCCCCGGGATCCCACGATTTCCGAAGCGTACAGGGCATAATCTCCGGGGCCGCATCCGAGATCCAGGAAGGTTTCCCCTTCCCGAAGGCGCATCTCCCGAAAAATCCGAGGCGCATCGTGTATGCCAAAGCTGCTTTTTCCGCCCCGGTGTGGGATGCCCCGGGAACGGCACAATCCATGTTCCTCCGAAGAGCACGCTCCTTCTTTTCCTTCGCAATCAGTACGATTCATGCTTTTTTCGTCCCTTCCGGCCTCTTCTCTTCTTTCGGCAATCCCTCTTCCGCAACAAAGGGATATGCTTCCTTCACCGCCAGATAACGCCCGTGGTCCACCTGGCGATCCATTCTCCCCAGCAGATCTAGTACCAGGAGAAGCTCCTCCTCCTTCACGCCTCCGGCGATGGTTCTCTCCAGACAGCTCCGGATATGCTCCAGCCTCCGGCGCAACCCCCATCCCCGAGAAGTCAGGTAAATCCGATAGGCCCGACTGTCTGCGGGATCCCGTTCCCTTCGCACGTACTCAAGGCCTTCCATCTTCTTGAGAGATCGCCCCACATTGGTGCGATCCACTTCGATTCCCGAGGCGAGTTCCTCCTGGGAACAGCCATCCATATGATAGAGCATCATGAGAAGCCTCATCTCCGCATGCCCCATCCCCAGAGGGGCTATTTCACGTTCGAGGATTCCCCGAGTCTTCTTGACGATGCTCCGAAGCAGCGTAAAAAGTTCCGATTCTCTATTCATAGATCTCTCCCGGTCGTTTAATGTGTGCGCACGCATATTTACGCCTGACAGTATACCCTTTCTCTTCCAAAAAACAACCTCCCCCGGGCATTTCCCCGGGGAAAAACATGCATTTTCTCCCCGGAGAGCGGATCTCACTATTCTCAGAAGGAGGCGGAAATTTCCAGAAAGAATTCCACCAGCTCGGGATCGAACTGGGTGCCCGAGCACCGCCGGCACTCTTCCAGGGCCTCTTCTTCGGAAAGGGGCTCCTTGTAGGGTCTTCCGTGGGTCATCACATCATAGGCATCCACGATGGCGGTAATGCGAGCCAGAAGGGGAATCTCCCTTTTCTTCAGGCCCCGGGGATATCCCGTACCATCCCAACGCTCGTGATGGGCCAGAATATCTTCCGCCACGTGGGCAAAATCTTCGGTGGACCGGGCAATGCGGGATCCCGTCTCGGGATGTTTTTTAATGATTTCCCACTCCTCCGGAGTTAAGGGCCCCTCCTTGCCGAGAATGGCCTCATCCACATGGATTTTACCTATGTCATGAAGGATCACCACCAGGCTCAGCCTTTTCAGCTCCGATTCGGGAAGCCCCGCCCTCTCGCCGATCTTCAGGGCCAGGACTTCCATTCTCCGGGTGTGCTCCTCGGTTTCGCAGCTTTTGGTACCCAGGGCCTTGAGAAGGGCGCTCACCACACCGCTTCGAACGCTGCGGCTTTCCGCGAGCTTGCGTTTGTACATGTCGTCCTCGGCCCTGCTGAGAACATCCCCAAGCTTCTCCTCTTCCGAGGTTTTTTGGGCAATACCGAGAGAGATGGATACGGGAATATCCCGCACCAGGGTGACCCGGCAGCGATCCGCGATGATACGGCAGATTTCTCCTGCCCGGGAATTCTCCGTACAAGGCAGAAGGATCACGAATTCGTCTCCTCCCCAGCGGGCCAGGAGCCCTTCGGAACCACAGGATTCCTGAAGAATTCTCGCAATGGCCCGAAGCATTTCGTCTCCCACCGCATGGCCGTAGGTATCGTTTACCAGCTTGAGCCCGTTGGAATCCGCCATGACAACGGTGAGAGGCAATTTTTCCGGGATATCCAGCTTCTGCATTTCCCCCTCCAGATAACGACGGTTGTAGAGCCCCGTAAGGGAATCGGAAAAGCTTATCTCCCGGATTTTTTCCTCCGCCAGCTTGCGTTCGGTGACCTCTCGAGCAGCGGAGATTACCGCCATTACCTCGCCTCCTTCGGAAAGCTCGGGCATTAAAAGCCAATCCATCCAATGCCCTCCGGGAAGCTGGAACTCCAGTTGAACGGGCTTGGCGGTGAGGAAAACCCGTTCAATGGACTCACCCCAGAGCCGGGCCAAATCTGCGGGAAATCCCATTTCTTCATGGGTTTTGCCGATAAAGACCTCGGGCTTGATCCCGGTTCGGACTTCCGCAGCGGGGTTGACGTAGAGGTGTCGGTGCTGGCGATCGAAACGCATGATCACGTCTTCGGAATATTCCGCCAGGGCCTTGAACTGCTCCCGGCTTTCCCGGAGCTCCTGTTCCCGATTCTTGCGCTCGGTGATGTCCATGGCGATGCCGTCCCAAATTACGCTGCCGTCTTTTTCCCGGTGAGGAGTGGAGGAAAGGCGAAGCCATCGTACGGTGCCGTCCGGCAGAGAGAATCGTCCCTCCAGGTTAAAGATGCTCATGGCTTCGAGAACCCGGACTTCTTCGGCTCGAAACCGCTCGGAATCACAAGGATGAATTCTCGCATACATGGCCATGGAGTCCGCGTAGATCTCTTCGGGGGGAATGTGGAGAATCGAGGTCACTCCGGCGCTGACATGGAGAAATTTTCGGGCATCCCCTGCGGGCGGACAGGTTACCTGATAGATAAAGCCTTCCACCAGATTGTCGCTGATACGGCGGAGCTGTTCTTTTTTTTGAAAGAGTTCCTCCTCCACCTGCCGGCGTTCCGCAATCTCCCGCTGCAGCTCTTGATTGGTCTTTCGAAGATCCCGGGTCCGTTCGGAGACCAGATCTTCAAGACGGGCCTCGTGCTGCCGAAGTATTTCTTCGATCCTCAGGCGCTCCCGGATTTCTTCCTGAAGCCGAAGGTTCTGTTTTTCCGCATCCTCCTTTGCCCCAAGGAGTTCGGCGGTACGTCTTTTGACCTGCCAGCGCAGCATGATCATCATGACGAGGCTGAAGAGAATGAATCCGAGTACCACCCCCATGGCGGCCCGTACCCAGAGAGGCAGATAGAGCCTTTGGGGGCTTTCCGGAAACCAGCGATGTACAATTTCGTAATACGCCGAATCGGGATTTCTCTTCATGCGCTCCAGATGAGCGTCAAGAGAGGGAATAAGTCCCTTGGGATCCCCTCCCGAAGCGGCATAATAGGCTTCTCTGGGGTTGAACATGATGGCGGTCTCCTTGAGGCCGTACCGGGAGCGGTAGAGCTCTCCGGTGGTACGCACGGAAATGACCGCATCCGCCTCTCCCCGGGAGACCATGGCAAACCCCGTTTCCTCCTTGGGCACCGGAAGAAGGGTAAGGCCCAAATCAAACCCCCGTATAAAGTCGATAAATCCCGATTGCTGTATGGATCCCTCCAGAAGAGCCACCTTTTTGCCTCGAAGATCGAGAAGCGAAAGGATGGGGCTTTCCGAAGCCACGTAGGCGGTGGACCAGGCGGCAATGGCGGGAACGCTGCTGTAGGCATAGATTTTTTCCCGCTCCTCCGTACGGGCAAGGCTGGAGACGAGATCCACCTCTCCTCGATGAAGCCGTTCCAGGCCTTCCGCCCAGGCACCCGGGACATATTCGAGGCGCCACCCTTCGAGACGAGCGATCTCCTCAAGAAGATCCGCAAAAAAACCTGCGGCCTTTCCCGAGGAATCCGTAAAAAGGTTGGGCCTTCCTTCGTAAAGGGCCACCTTAACCACGGCACTCTTCTCTTCGGATGACGAAGAAGCCTCCGCCATCTCTGCCGGAAAAGCCGCAAGAAGAACAAGAACAAATAATATGCCCAGACATTGTCCAGGCCACATACTCCGCACTCTCTTCTCCATGTATCTCCCTCTCTCTCGGCAGACAATTTCCGGGGAAGAAACGTACACGACTTCACCTTAGAAATCATAGCCTTTTCAGGAAACAAGGATATTGTATCCGGAATTACTCGAAAACTCCACCATAAAAACGGAAAGGAACCCGACATTCTTTTATTTTTCGTTTTTTCGAGAAAATCCTGCTCCCCCGAGAGATCTCAAGTTCAAGACATGAAATGCGAGAAAATCAAAGATTTTTAGAGCTACTTCCGGAAGAAACGAATCGATACAGGAACCCCGGGACTGCAATTTCCCGGATTTTTTTGTTTTCTGCCAGGGATCGGGGGAAGAGAAAAACTTTTTTCCGCCTCCTCCCTCGAGGCTCTCTATACTATAATGGGAAGGAACATTCCAGGCACCCCCTCCGGAAGTTCTCTTCCCGGAGAAAAGAGCTCCGGAACTTTCAATTGCTGAAATGAGGCCATGTTATGGACGAAGAAAAAATCGTTTCCCCCCAAAAACCCTCCTCGGAAAGAGAGCCTTCCAAACCATCGGATCTTCGGGTGCTCATCGTGGACGACGTGAAAACGAACCGCCAGCTCCTGTATTACATCCTCAAAAAAGAGGGTTTCCAGGTGGAAGAGGCCCTGGAGGGAACTCAGGCCATCCGGCTTTTTCAGGAATGGTCTCCCCACGTCATTCTTATGGATCACCTCATGCCCGTCATGGACGGACTTGAAGCCACCGAACAGATCCGGAGCCTCCCCGGAGGCGACAAGGTTCTCATCTTCGTCATCACCGCCAACGTCATGGCGGAAAATGAGTCCGCCTCCCGAAAAGCCGGAGCGAACGCTTTCATACGCAAGCCTTTCCGAAAGGCGGTTCTGCTGGAGGAGATACAAAAACATCTTCCTCTTCTCGAAAAAATGCTATAATCTCGTACTGTACTTCGAGAGGAGGCTTTACCCATGTCCCGTATCAGCCGATTCAGCGTCTCTCTCCCCCAGGATCTTCTGGAGAAGTTCGACGCCCTCATCGCTTCCCAGCACTATCCCACCCGTTCCAAGGCCATCGGAGACCTCATCCGGGAGAGTCTGGTGAAAAACGAATGGACTTCGGGAAAGGAAGTGGCGGGGGCCATCGTGCTCGTCTACGATCATCACAAGCGAGAGCTTTCCAACACTCTGGTGGAGCTGCAGCACAACTTTCACAAAACCATCGTATCCACCCAGCACATCCACCTGGATCACGACACCTGTCTGGAAATCCTGGCAGTCCGCGGGAAAGCCGAGGTGGTGCAGGAGCTTTCCCACAAACTGAAGGCCCTCAAGGGCATTCTGCACACATCTCTTGCCATGGGAACCAGCGGGTCCGGGCTTTAATATCCATCAACCTTTTTTCTTTTTTCGGGGAGCCTCTCCTAAAGAGCCATAGAGATCTAAAACCCTTGCGAGCACCGTATCCCGGGAAACCCCGAGATCTTCCGCATACTTGAGAGCTCCCGCCATGCCCATGAGATCCTTCGCATCATCCTTTCGGAAGGTTCCCCAGCTTCCGGCAAACTCCCCCCCGGCGATCTCCCGGTATCCCATCTGGAGGCTTTTCGCCAGCCTCTCTCTCTGGCTGCGAACGGCTTCGTTTCGGGAGGGGAAGAGATCGATTCCCAAAGGACGCCGGATTTTCTGAGCACGCAGAAAAGCTCCTACTCCGAGCATGCAAAGATCTCCTCCGAGAAAGATCCCGCAGCTCCGGGGTGCCCCCGCGGCGATACCCCCCAGCACCGCAAGAGAAGGATCTCCGCTCAGCAGAAGGGCCTCCCAGGGATTTCCCTGGAGCCCCCCTTCCCGGATTCCCGTTTTGGAAGCGTAATCGTTCCAGAGAAGATCCCTCTGGGAAGCTATCTCCTCCACATCCGAAAGGAGCGCCTCCTCCTCCCATCCCAATCCCCGAAGGAGCAGCAGGCTTCCCAGAACGCCTCCGGGAACACAGCTTCCCAGAACGAGGCGATCCGTAATCTTACCAAGCTCTCTTCCAAGCTGAAGAGCCCGGGAAAAACGGCGTTTCTCCCCCTCCAGAGAAAGGGGATATTCCGGAGAGGTTCCCCCCATTTCGATAAAGGGCACCTCCGGAGTCTTCCAGGAACCGCTTCTCGCCAGAAGAGCGGGAAACCCGGTTTCCAGAAGAGCTCCCCGGGCCAGAAGAAAGGGAAAAAGATCCTCCGGAGCGGAAGTATTTTCCAGAGGGGGGAAAATTCCCATAAAAAGTTCTCCTCCCCTGGCGGTGTAGAGGTGGGGAGCATCTTCCCCCCCCTCTTTCCAACGTCCCAGGCCGGGAAGAATACCCCACGACGAATCTCCAAGAACACATACGAACATGATATCCCTCCCAGGTTCCGTACTATCCCCGCGCCACTTCCCCGGTGGCATTTTTCACCGGCCAGGAGTATACTGGAACATAAACGGGATAATAACCTTGTTTTTCAGCTCTTTTCCACACAATAACAACAATGATGATAGTTTTGCCTGTCGCCTCCGCATATCCGGAGGATGATCCCCGGGGTCATCCTACATTTCATATAAAGGGGGATGGGTCATGAATCTCACGTTTAAAGAAAAGACCCAGCGTTTTGTCACCACCAAGGTTCTGGATTCCATTATCCAGAAGGCGAGGAGCGGAGATCTTACGGATCTCGCCAAGCTCTTCGAAAACATCGCCGCTCTGGCACCTGCGTCCTACCACCGGAAAATCTTCCGGGAAATCGCCGCCCTGGTTCGGGAAAATCACCCCTATGCGGGGGTTTTCCGGCGAATCGCCCGGGAGCTTAACCCCAACTCTCTCCAGAAAATTCTCCAGAATCTCATGGTAAACTTCATGGTCCTCGGCAGAGGAATCCGGGATCGCAAGATGCGGGAGCTGGGGGTACACCTTCCCAACTTTCTCACCATCAGCCCCACCATGCGGTGCAATCTCTCCTGCGAGGGATGCTACGCCTCGGAATACGACCAGGACCAAGAGCTTTCCTACGAGGTTTTGGACCGCATCATCTCGGAGGGCAAGGAACTGGGCATGTTCTTTCACACTCTCTCGGGAGGGGAGGTGCTTCTTCACTCCAGGATTTTCGATATCTGGGAAAAACACCGGGATTGCTACTTTCAATTTTACACCAACGGTACCCTTCTTTCGGAACAAATTATAGAGCGCCTCGCCGCCCTGGGCAACGTGGCTCCCATGATCTCCGTGGAGGGCTCCCGGGAGAGCACCGAGACCCGGAGAGGCAAAGGCTCCTACGATATCATTCTGAAAGCCTTCGAAACCATGAAGCGGGCGGGCATGGCTTTCGGTTTCAGCGCCACCTATACCAACCGCAGTGCGGATTCCATCGCCAGCGACACCTTCATCCGCACCATGCGGGATGCGGGGTGCTACATGGGATGGATCTTCCAGTACGTTCCCATCGGCAAGACCCCGGATCTCTCCTATATGGCCACGCCGCAGCAGCGCAAGGCTCTGCATCTCAAAGTACGGGAGTGGCGGAAAAACCCGGAATTCCCCGTATTCGTGGGGGATTTCTGGAACGACGGCCCTCATGTGGACGGCTGCATGGCGGGGGGCCAGAAGTACTGGCACATCATCGCCAACGGAGACGTGGAACCCTGCGTTTTCGTTCCCTTTGCGGTGGATAACATTCACGGCAAATCCCTGGTGGATATCGCCAGGAGCCCCTTCTTCACCGCCATCCGGGAAGCCCAGCCCTACGATGACGACAACCTTCTGCGCCCCTGCATGGTTATCGACCACCCTCACGTACTCCGGGAGATTGTGGAAAAACACCAGGCCCGTCCCTGCCATCCCGGACTGGAGGCCATACTGCAAGGAAAGGTGGCAGCGGGGTTGGAGAGCTACGCCCGAGGGGTGCGGGAGACCCTGGATCCTCTCTGGGAAGCCTCGGAACGCCGGGAATATCTTAAAGAGCTGGAAAAAGAAGACAACCCTGCGGCACGGCAGCGCTTCGAAAAACGCTATCCCCTGGGAGCTCGGTAACCAGCGGAAGATACCGGCCCGCGTTCCGGATTCCACCGGAAGATGCGGCAAAAACCCCGCAAAAACCCGGCACGCCCATATGAAAAGGAGCCTCCGCGCAGAGGCTCCTTTTCATATGGCGAAGAGGCTTCAGAATACGGCCCGCAGGCCGCCGCGAAATTTTTCCCGTTTTCCCCGTACCACCCGCCATGCATGCCTCCCTGGAGGCATCGTTCTCAACCAGCCATCTTCACGGACGTCAGGGAAATTGCAAAAAATCATGAGTTTCGTAGAGTTCCCGCAGTTCCAGATAATAACGCTGCGGATCCTCCAGAAAAAAGGCCACCCGGTCCAACACCGCCAGCTGTTCCTCGGAAAGCTTTTTCGGATCCGCCAAGGGATCGGAAGAAATCGGCGGCTGCTCCCAGTAAATCGGCTCATGCCCCAGAACCGCCGCCATATCATGACACAGGATATCGAGAACAGGGTGAAAGCCCCACCAGTCCCCCACGCCGTAAAGTGCGGGATTCAGATTTCCCCGCCGGAATTCCTGCCATACCTTACCGGCAAAGGAAAATTCCTCTTCAGGAAAATTCACTCTCTCCCGGTCCGGATCCACCAGTATCCACCGCCGCCTTTCCGCATCCCACACTTCGCATATCACATGATACACAAAACGCCCCCGCCCGAGATACGATGCAAATCCATAACGAATCCGCACGGGAACGCCCTGGTATTTCAATATGGCCCCCAGCAAAAGCGCGTGATACCGGCATGAAACCACCAGGCGGCACTCCGGGGCACGATCGGAAACGAGCCCCCGAGAATCCCGGTCATACAAACCTTTCAAAAGAGCTCTGACGGTAGGATACTTTTCATCCTCATTTTCCCGGCCTTCCGGAAGAAGGTGCCGGTACCGGGGCAGATCCGCCGCCGGGTGAATAAACTGAGATTTTATCAATGTGCAGAGGCTCTGCAGATCTTCCGGCAAATCCACAAAGGCCCTTTCATATTCCCCGGGATCCGTATCCGCCCCGTAGTGCAGGTACACCTCCATCGCCGCACCGCCATCATACCGCTCTCCACTTTCCATATCAGCGAGCACCTCCCGGGAAATCCCGGCGCCGCACATCGAAAAAACCATCATGGCGGCCATGAAAATCCATACAAAACAGCGAAAGGTTTTTCGGTAAATCATCCGCTCCTCCTCAGATGAACAAATTCTTCACTCCTTTTCTTCAACCCCATGAACCGATTATTCTTTTTGACTTGAGACCTCCAGGACTTTCCTGATTTCCTCTCCGTGTTTCGCCACGTACTCACAGCTCGGCTCTTCTCCGCAATTTCTGCATTTCAGATCGTAGGCAGAGTTAAGGGTTTTACATGCGGGGCAGGAGTATTTTTTCCGGGCCTCCTCCAGCCACTGGGTATGCCCCACGGCTCCGATTCGTTCGAGATCCTCCCAAAGTTCGATCCGATGGGGCCTTTCCGCCTGAAAGGCCTTTAAAGTCTCACAGGGATATTCCGGACACTCCACGCAAAAATCGACTCCCCGCTCCGCCGCACAGGAAAACATGGCGCATTGCTGGCAGTAGGGGCCTCTTTTCTCCGAACGGCACCCGTAACATCTCATGACTTCCTCGGAAAGTTGAAACTTTGCCGCCAGCTGCTTCAGCCTTTCGGGATCCTCCTTCGTGGCTATGAACAGCGAACAGGCTTCACAATACAGCCCGCAGACCGCCGCAAGATTTTTTTCCGTTTTCCCCGTACTCTTCGCCATTTTTTAAAACACCTCCATGCACATATACAAAATAGTTACATAAAAATACACCAGAAAACAGATTCCCATTAAAAAACAAGTGTAAAGATTTGTCAATGAAAACCCTGCAGAAAGACACCCTCCTTGATCGAGCGTTCCGAGAAAGCCCTTCGCAGCCGGAGTTGACACCCTCTTTATAAAAACGTGGTGGATCCCCGCTTCGGAAGGGATCCACCACGTTCAGTCCGGATCGTGCTCGGTACAATGAAACACCTCTTTCGCCCATTTCCGCGACCAGTCTCCGAAAGGGCGAATAAGCGTTACGAGTTCCCGGCCTCGTTCCGTCAGTCGGTATCCATCCAGGATACGCTCGGCAATGTCGGCTTCCCGCAAATCCTTGATGCGACTGTTGAGGATGGAAGGAGAAATCGATTCGCACCGTTCCTGAAGCTTTCGAAAGGTATGCGGGCCATCCTGAAGCTGCCATATCACGCCCATGGCCCAGGTTCTCCCGAGCAAGTCCAGCAGCGCCATAATGGGAACTCCCGTTTTCGAACCTCTCACAGGTTTTCCTGGAATTGGAATTGTCATGAAAACTCCTTATCTTCGATGTTCCGTTTTTTGGAGAAACCCCGTATTTCCGGAGATTTCCTCCCGTTTCATCGCCCCGATAACGCAAACCACCGGATGTTCATGCCACGACACCCTTCAAACCATCGGCAGATTACACAAAGCACTCCGGTTCCTTGCGCTCTTTGTACAGCGTATGAAGCCGTATCGCCGCCTCTTTGACCTGACCGTTTTTCATCGTTCTGGCGCCTTGGGGGCAATGTTTTATGCAGGCGCAACAACTTATACATTTTTCCGTGTCGATTATCCGCGTATTCTCCGGATCGATAGCCCCGACGGGACAAACTTCCACACACGTTCCCCGGTGGGTACATGCATGGCTAACGGCAATGAAATCGACACTCCAGAGTTTCGTTACCCCCCCATAGGGATAGGTTCCGGGGATATGCACATTGGCGGCGCGATCGGGGGATGTTCTGGCGAGGAGCTTCTCTCCTATGGTACGCCCAAAAGCTTCTGCATGGCGAAGGTCGCGCATATCCGGACGGCCTTCGGCGGTGGGAAGTTCGGAGCTTGAGAAAGAGTGTTCTCCGATATAGGCCGCCCCGGCGATGGGAATGCATCCGCGGTTTTGTACCCTATCATGCAATTCGAGAAGCGCATCTCCATACGTCCGGTTTCCGTAGACCACCACGCAGACGGTGGGGGTTCGGCGGGGACGAATCGAAGAAAGCCAGCTTTGCAGTAGGGCGGGTACCCGTCCCATATAGACGGGTACCCCAAGAACAAGAAGATCCTTTTCTGTAGTATGCAGAGGACGGGTTCTCGCCTCGGGGGAAGTGATATCCAGGAACTCCGCCGGAGAGTGACCGATCCCGCGGGCAATGCTGTGAAGAATCGCCTTGGTGGTTCCTGTGGGGGAAAAATAGGCAAGTTTCAGTGATTGTATATTCATGGGTTCTCCTCGCAGCACCATGTTTCGCCGCAAGCACATTCGGCCATGCGGGACAGTTTCTTCAAAATCCTTGGACTAGTTTTACGCGGCTTTATCTCAAAAACGTCGGGTTCGTCCTTTATGTTTCGTGACTCCGACGCGGCGGTATCCGAGATGGCACACCGCCAGCCGCCCCGCCAATTTCCGAAAAAGCGATAACACCGGCGGCACTACCAGGGAAAGAGCATTTTTCTCATGCTTGTTGAAAAAACTGCACACTCAGCCCATCCGGATCTTTAACGCAAAAAAACCGCGATCCCCCGGGGATGTTCACCGGTCCACGGTGAACGGGAATATTATGGCGCCGCACCGTTTCCAGCATGGCGTCCACGGAATCCACCGCAAAGCCGAGGGAAAGGCCTTCTCCGCACGGAACGGCATCCGCATTGCTATCCGCCAGAAGCTCGACCAACGTCTCATCCTTCACTCCATTGCCCATAAACGCAATTTCCACGCCGGGCCCTGCGGGAAACCGCTTTACCACGTGAAGTCCCGTCAAGGTCGTGTAAAAGGCGATGGATTCGTCCAAATTACGGACGGCGATTGTTGTCCACAAAAACTTCATGATACCCCTCCTCAAATAGGTTGTCATGACACGTATTGCAAACCCATGTTACACTATCCGCAGCTTGCTANNTAGCAAGCTGCGGATAGTGTAACGCCGCATAATCCCGTTGTCAAGTCTTTGCGGAAGAAGGGATTTTCCATGGGTGGAACTTCCGGAGCTCATGCCACCGCACCTTCGCGCCGCATCACCCCAAGGCACAATTCTTCTCTGTTTGAAAAGGGGTTGACGAATTTCGGAGGGTACGTATAATACCGAGGAATGTTCAAAGGTTTATTTTAACTTCGTTTTGTAACTAATGTTTTTTGGAGGTCTCGACATGCCCGAAACGTATCCGGTTTGCCTCACTCTGGAGGACGGCACCCAGTGGTGGGGACGTTCTTCCAGCCCCGTAACCCCCAGGGAGGGGGAGGTGGTTTTTACCACCTCCCAGAGTGGTTATCCCCAATCCATCAGCGATCCTTCCTACTGCGGCCAGATGCTTCTCTTCGCCTTTCCTCTGATAAACGTCTACGGAGTGGATGCGGAACATCTGGAAAGCTCCCGCCCCTGGACCACCGGGGTGCTCACCCAACATATCCGCCGAAGCCCCCTGAAGGGAACCATACAGCTCCACGAATGGCTCCGGGAGTGGAACATACCTCTGGTGGAATCCATAGACTGCCGGGGGCTCATTCTCCATCTCCGAAGCCGGGGAACCCTCTGGGGGCGCCTGGATTCCGAGGCGCTTCCCCCAAAAGAAACCCCCTTTACGGATCACGTAGCCCGGGTTTCTCCCCGGGAAATCCTGCGGCAGGGAAAAGGAGATCTGCGCATAGGTATTCTGGATTGCGGCATGAAGGAGGGCATAGCCCGTTCTCTTCTCCAGCGGGGATGCGAGGTGGTGCGTTTTCCCTCGGATACTCCCCCGGAGACCATTCTCGGAGAAGAAAACCTTTCGGGGCTGGTTCTGAGCAACGGGCCGGGAGATCCCAGCGTGCTCTCCCGGGAGATCGCCACGGTACGACAGCTTGTGGGGAAACTTCCCCTTTTCGGCATCTGCCTGGGAACCCAGATTCTCTCTCTGGCCTGCGGAGGAAGCACTTTCAAGCTTCCCTACGGTCATCGGGGGGCCAACCAACCCGTGCAGGACGTTACCACGGGGCGGGGATACGTAACAAGCCAGAACCACGGCTACGCCATCGAGGAAACCTCCCTGAAAGAGACGGAGCTGGATGTGTGGTTCCGCCATCTCGGCGACGGTACGGTGGAAGGAATTCTGCATAGGGAATTCCCCGCCCGGGGAGTGCAGTTCCACCCCGAAGCGTGCCCCGGCCCCAGGGATGCGGGGCATCTCTTCGACACCTTTTTGGAAACTGCGGCAACCTGGAAAGGAGGGGTCCGCTCATGAACATGCTTTCTCAGGGATCTTCCATCCTCGTTCTCGGCTCCGGCCCCATCCGGATAGGTCAGGCGGCGGAGTTCGACTACTCCGGAAGCCAGGCATGCCGGGCTCTTCGGGAAGAGGGATATACGGTCATTCTTTTGAACTCCAACCCCGCCACCATTCAGACGGATCTGGGGCTGGCGGATTACGTCTATCTCCGGCCCCTTACGCCGGATACGGTACGGCATATTCTGGAGAAGCACCGCCCCGGGGGGGTTCTCGCCACCCTGGGAGGCCAGACCGCCCTGAATCTCTGCATGGAATGCGCCGCCCTGGGACTCTGGGAGAAGTACCGTACCCGGATCCTCGGCACCTCCGTAGAGACTATCCAGCGGGCGGAAGGGCGGGACGATTTCCGGAGCTGCATGCTCGATCTGGGGCAGCCCATCGTGGAAAGCCGCTGCGTCTCCTCCCTGGAGGAAGCCCTGGCTTTCAGCTCCTCCAATCCCTTTCCCCTTATCATCCGGCCGGACTTTACCCTGGGAGGCACCGGGGGCGGGGTGGCCCGGGACGAAAGCTCCCTGAAAGCCCGGGTGGCGGAAGGACTTCGGGCCTCTCCGGTACGGCGGGTACTTCTGGAGCGCTATCTTCAGGGGTGGCGGGAGATCGAGGCGGAGGTGCTCCGGGATGCCTACGGAAACCGCCTCTGCGTTTGCAGTATGGAGAATATCGACCCCATGGGGGTGCATACGGGAGATTCCGTGGTGGTGGCTCCGGTGCTCACCCTTACGGATGCCCAGTGGCAGCGGCTGCGTTCCGCCGCCCTGGACATCGTGGATGCCCTGGATATCCGGGGAGCCTGCAACGTACAGTTCGCCATCAGCCCGGACAGCTCGGAGTACGTTATCATCGAGGTAAATCCCCGGGCAAGCCGCTCCAGCGCCCTGGCGAGCAAGGCCACGGGATATCCCATCGCCCGGATGGCCGCCAAGATCGCCCTGGGAAAGGCCCTTACAGAAATGCCCAATCCCGTGACGGGCACCGGAAGCGCCCTTCAGGAGCCCGCTCTGGACTACGTGGCCCTCAAGGTGCCCCTCTGGCCCTTCGGAAGCTTTCCCGGAGCGGACGTCTCCCTGGGAACCATCATGAAGGCCACCGGGGAGGTGCTGGGAATGGGAACCAACTTCACCGCCGCCCTGCTCAAGGCCTTCCGTTCCCTGGACGGCAAATCCCACCTCCCCTCCCCGGATCGGCTCGACACTCCGGAAAATCTGTGGAAGGCCTGTCTCACCCCCACGCATCGGCGGCTCGAAGCCGTTATGGAGCTGCTCCTTCTGGGAACATCCGGGGATGAAATCGCCGCAAAAACGAGCATCCATCCCTACTTTATCGAGGAACTCCGGGAAATCACCGGAGTTCTCCGGGAGCTTTCGGAAGCCTTGGGAGAACCCTCGGAGGAACTGCTGCGGAAGGCCAAGGAAATGGGACTTCCCGATGCGACCATAACGGAATATACCGGAATTTCCCCGCAAAACCTGAAGGCCCTATACGCCCAGGCATCTCCGGCTCTCGCCCCGGCCTTTCGGGAGGTGGACGGATGCGCCGGAGAAATTCCCTCGGGCTCCGGATACTGGTACTCCTCCTACGGTATGAAGGGGGATTCTCTTCCGGAAGGGCCGGAATCCCCCAAGAGCCTGGCGGTGCTCGGCTCGGGGCCCATACGAATAGCCCAGGGAGTGGAGTTCGACTACTGCTGCGTCAAGGCGGTGCAGGCCATCCAGCGCCGGGGATACCGGGCGGTGATGATCAACAACAATCCCGAAACGGTGAGCACCGATCACGACTGCTCCGATGCCCTCTACCTGGAACCCCTCTGCAGGGAAGAGGTGGAACAAATCTTCCGCCGCGAAAAGATCGGGGGGTACTTTGCGAGCTTCGGAGGCCAGACCGCTCTCAGCCTGGGTATGAACATCGCTCCGGAGTATCCTCTTCTCGGCACGGATCTTTCGGGAATCCGCCGGGCGGAAAGCCGGGGAGAATTCTCGACCCTTCTGGAAAAGGCGGAAATTCCCCTTCCTCCGGGAGCGGTGGCCCGCACGGCGGATCAGGGGCTCCGTATTGCGGAAACTCTGGGATATCCCCTCATGGTACGCCCCAGCTTCGTTATCGGAGGGGTGGCCATGGCGGTGGTTTACGAAGAGGAGGAGCTTCTGGGAATACTGGAAGAGGCCTTTTCTCTCGAAACGGATCAGGAGGTGCTTCTGGACCGGTTCTTGCCGGGAAAGGAGTTCGAAGTGGATGCGGTCTGCCAGGGATCCGAGGTGGTGATTCCGGGAATCTTCGAACACCTGGACCCCGCGGGAATACACTCGGGAGACTCCATAGCCCTCTTTCCCGCCCTCTCCCTGGAGCCCCGGCACCGGGAAGAAATTCTGCGCATCACCTCCCGCATCGCGGGGGAACTGAACGTGAAGGGACTTCTGAACATCCAGTTCGTGCTCCACGACGGCACCCTCTACGTTATCGAGGCGAATCCCCGGGGAAGCCGGACGGTACCCATCGTCACCAAGCTCACCCACGTGCCTCTGGTGGATCTCGCGGTGGGAGTGGCTCTGGGGGAACCCCTGCGGGAAATCGCCCCGGAACTGGGATTGCTCTCCTATAAAGGCCCCTTCGGAGTGAAGATCCCCGTGTTTTCCACGGAAAAACTGCCGGGCATCGACTTCCGGCTGGGGCCCAAAATGCAATCCACCGGGGAAGTGCTGGGGGTTTCGGAAAACTTCGCCGGAGCCCTGCGGGAAGCCCTGGGGGCCATCGGGGCATCCCTTCCCGCCAGGGGAAAGGTGCTCTTTTCGGTACACCACCGGGCAAAATCCGCCTGCTGCGCCACCGCCGCTCTCTATGCCGCCGCGGGATGGGAACTTTTCGCCACCCCCGGCACGGCGGAGCATCTGAGCAAATGGGGCATTCCCGTACGGCCGGTCCCCAAGGGAGAAAGCCTGGTTAAACGAATTACCGCCAAAGAATGGGATCTTCTGGTAAACATACCGGGAAACCAGCAGACCGCCCTTCGGGACGGCTTCGCCCTACGCCGGGCGGCAGTGGAGGGCGGACTCCTCTGCTTCCACTCCCTGGAGTGTGCCAACGCGCTGGGGATAAGCCTTCCGAAGGTTTCGGGAGGACACGAGTGTTAGAGACATTGTGTCCTTATCCCGGAAAACTACTGAAATTTTCGGAATCGAAAAAAGCACCTCCTGGTTTCAAGAGGTGCTTTTTTCGTGTTGTACGTTCCGAGGTTACGATGTTACAAAAGGGCCATCAGGATTCGGAAAAAAACTCCCCGGGGAGACCCACCATTTCTCCCGGCACGTAAAAAGAATCCGCAGTTATGGGGGTTGCGGATATCTACACGTAGTTACGGATTTCAAGAAAGCCTCCAAGCCATCCGGCATCTTTACCGTTTTTACGAGAGAGGGGCTGCGGTTTCTGCCAGGGCCTTTTCCTTGCGCAGGAATTACCGATCGGGCTCTTGAATCCGCTTCCCCTCCCTCTCCATATCTGCCCGGCATTGGAAGAATTCCTCAAGTTCCATCGAAACATTTCCGGGAGACATGGCCAGGATTGTCGCCTTTGAACTTTTGCTCAAAGAACGTTACAAAATGAACGTCAGCTGGTGTTATACTCGTCAAAGGCTTCAATTTGGCTGTAGGTTGCGACATAATTCGCTTCGAGGAAGAGGTCAAATGGATAAAAAAGAAAAGAAAAATAAAGCAAAACGGCAGAGCGCAAAAGCCGGATTGGCTCCGGGAACGCCGATTTTCATTGGAGAACGGAAACAGGAAAAAACCCGCATCGATGTCATCGATTATGACGAAAATACCCTCCATGAATTTTCGGATACAACCTTGGAGAAGGGTGCCGATCTGGCCCAGACAGGAACCGTTACATGGATAAACGTCAACGGCATTCACGACCTCGGTATGATCGAGTCGGTGGGCAAACGCTTCAACCTCCATTCCCTCACCCTCGAAGACCTGGTCAACACCGACCAGCGTCCCAAGGCAGAAATGTTTCCAAGTTATCTATTCATTGTTCTGAAGATCATAAGCTACAACGAGACCACCAATGCAGCCGACGTGGAGCATGTCAGTCTCATTCTGGGAGAGAATTATGTCATATCCTTTCTCGAAAATGAAGGAGATGTCTTCGATACGGTGCGTGAACGTCTTCGGTCCGCGAAAGGACGGATACGCAGCATGAAGTCCGATTCCCTCGCCTACGCCCTGATGGATGCCGTGGTTGACCAGTATTTCCTCGCGGTCGAACGCATCGGCGATTTTATTGAGAATATCGACGATCGCCTGTTGACCGATCCAAGGCCTGACGACCTCCAGGAGATCCACCGGCTCAAACGAGACATTCTGAGCTTGCGCAAGGCGGTGTGGCCCCTGAGGGAGGAAGTCGGAGCCATTGAAAAAAGCGAATCGCCGCTCATCCGCCAAGAAACCCGGGTTTTCCTACGCGATCTCTATGACCACACGATCCAGGTCATCGATATGGTGGAAACTTTCCGGGATCTTCTTGGCGGTATGCACGACACCTATCTTTCGAGCATCAGCAACCGTATGAACGAAATCATGAAGGTGCTCACCATCATTGCCACGATCTTCATCCCGCTGACCTTCATCGTCGGAGTTTACGGGATGAACTTTGAACACATGCCGGAATTGAAATGGACATGGGGTTATTATTTGGTCTGGCTGATCATGTTCTCCGTCGGCTGCGGCATGGTAGTATACTTCAAACGGAAAAAATGGATATAGCCGATGGGCCATAGCGTGGATTTCAGCCAGTCCGGAACGACCTTACTGCGGTCAATGTCGAGCAGCAATGCTGCCCAAATGAGACTATGGGCAACGTCATTGTCGAATAAAGGTCACTTCGGGCCAACTTGACCCGAAGTGACCTCGAATAAGAAAAAACCAAAGCTATTTAACAGGAAAGTCCTGAGAATTGAAATTGGTGTAGTATCTGCCGGATTGTGCTGTAAATCTCAAAACACAATAGTCGGGATCGGTGACACCCTTCGGATAATACATCGTATCTCCTTCCCGCCAAATCGTTTCCTTACTTTCCTGATCCTCCAACACTTCCATTGTGCCTTTTAACATGACACCCCGGAAAAACCTCCTATCGCAAAAATAAATGCACGCCTTTGGATTGGCGCGGTATTGAGCTACGCGCATGGAAGACGTGTTCGTGGTGAAATAGAAAACTTTGACACCTTCACGCTTTCTTGGCGGCAGCATGGCCTTGGCATTCGGAAATCCCTCTTGATCGACCGAAGCGATAAACGATACGCTTTGCTTATCAATCAGGTTTCCTATGGTTTGTTCGGCATTCCTGAGCATAGGGTTACCTCCCGTATATTACGATGGTTTTATATGTTTCTATCGTAGTACGCGGAGCCTTCGCAGTAAATTACCCACTTTTTTGTAGGCACGGTCAACCCAGAATACCACTGGCTTTCAGGATATCTTCCATGCCATTTTCTTTCATCAGTTCAATGCCAACATTCTGCATAATCGTAACGGCTTCCAGCAGCTTTTTACCGCGGTCGGTTAAAAAATATTCGACCTTTAACGGGTATCCATCGAAAGAATGCTTGTCGATGATACCGTAGTCAAGGAGTTCTTTAAGCTGTTCCAGCAACATTTTTTGACTTATGCCTTTGATCTCACGTTCAAGCTGCGACAAGGATTTCCCACCTTTGCCAAGCTGCCATAAAATGATTGGTTTCCATTTGCCTTTTGTAAGATCATGCGTCAATTCTAGCGGGCATGTATATTCTTCGCGTATTTTCATTGTTCATCCTTTACGCACAAACTCGACTTTCCTAATCCGCACAAAATTTTTGCAAAAATTATACATTACAAATTATTGACAAAGTATTTTAATTGAAAAAATCTCTGCTCCTCCCAGTCAACCTTCAGCACTCTTTCTTCCAGGCTTATATGCTTCTGATAATGTTTTTCGGAGTCTCGAAAAAATTGTTCGCCTTCTCCAGATCCAATAGTCTCTTTGTTAAGTTGAAAAATTCTAAAATATCTACATGACAAATAAATGACGGGAGCATTTTAGAAGGATTTTCAACGGCTTTATAGGAATTGCTCATACTCGCCAACCTTACGTGTCAAAATAGATGTC
>NPIF01000114.1_pt1 | contig 48918 bp, 47 predicted proteins | sample 8637461 | NCBI WGS metagenome assembly NPIF01 (sample SAMN07420641, study PRJNA396082) | bioreactor metagenome | isolation source: sample BR12 brine-fed electro-methanogenic bioreactor BR | place: Japan: Kochi | collected 2016-12-09
GGTGGAGCGGGGGTTTTGGTTACTTTTACCCGTAAAAGTAACCCGGCCCAATGGGCCGGAACTCCTTCTTTACAAAGACTCTTCGCAGCTAATAGTGAAGAAATAGTTGGCCTGCGAAAGGCGTTTCACTCGACCTAACGGCCTTCGGCGGGGTACTTTTGGGGCCAAAAGTACCCAAAAGCCTTCCCCCGTTCAATCCTGGGATGTCCGTCAGGCTTAACGGAGAGGGGCGCTGCCGTACGTCATGCCAATCTGCCTGTTGGTGATCAAACAGGTAAACCAGTTCAGGCATCCTGACATGTACGCAATCCCTATTCGTTGAAAAAACGGCGGATCGCCTCCGCTACCGGTTGCGGATTCTCCATGTGCAGATGATGTCCACCGCTCAGTTTGGCGATTTTCAGGTTGGCGATCAGGGTTTCCCGTTGTTGCCAGTTGTAACGGGCCGGAGGGGTGCGTTCCCCGTCCCGGATGAACAGGGTGGGGGCCTGGATGCGGGACAGGAATCCCTGGGCTTGCTCCTCGGTGATATAAATGGGCGAGCGGTAACGCAGTCGCGGATCGGTACGCCAGTAGATGCCGTCCTCATCGGTGCCGGTGTTGCGTTCCATCAGGCGGCGGGCGGATGATTCGCTCAGATCTCCGGCCTGCATGCGCGCCCGAATGATCGGTTGCAGCGAGGGGTAGTGGCGCGGTTTGGTCTTGTCCTCGCTAAGTAGTTGCCGGGTTGCCTCGGCCAGGTGATCGGCGCAATCTCTCGGATCATCCCCCCAGGGGCCAAGCCCTTCGATCAGCACCAGGCGTTGCACCCGCTCCGGAAAGCTGGCCGCGATCAGGGAACTGATGGCGGCGCCCATGGAGTGGCCGATCAGCGAAAAGTGCTCCCAGCCCATCGTATCGGCGGCGGTGATCACGTCGGCCACGAAATCGACAAAATGGTAGTGTTGCCCGGCCGGACGATGGTCGGAATGGCCGTGCCCCGGCAGATCCAGCGCCAGGATATCCAGCTTGTCCAGCAGGGGTGCCAGGGGGTCAAAACTGGCGGCATTGTCCAGCCAGCCATGCAGGGCGATGACCGGCTCGCCACGGCCTGCATGAAAGCGCTTGGCGGCCAGCCTGATCCAGCGGGTGTCGAGGGTTAGGGCTTGTGGCATATGGCATCCCTGTGGCGCACCGCTGCCCCGCTGGCCGGCGGCCAGTCGGGCCCTCAGGCGGTGTCCGGCTCCAGGTTGGATTGGGTTGCAGGGGCGGCGGCCGTTTCGGTTTTGGAGAGCCGGTTGTCGATGATGTTCTTGAGGGCAATCATCAGTCCCATGCCCAGGAAGGCGCCGGGCGGCAGAATGGCCAGCAGCATGCCCTTGAAATCAGTGCCCAGGCTCAAGGTCCAGTCGCTGGCGATCTGGCCGAACATCAGGTCGGCCTGGGAGAACAGGGTACCCATGCCGATCAGCTCCCGCATCGAACCCAGTGTCACCAGCGCGCAGGTGAACCCCATCCCCATGGCCAGTGCGTCCACGATGGAGGGTAGCAGACGATTCTTGGAGGCAAACGCCTCGGCCCTGCCGATGATGGCGCAGTTGGTGACAATCAGCGGAATGAAGATGCCCAGCACCTTGTAGAGATCGTGGAACCAGGCATTCATGCTCAGCTCCACGGCGGTGACAAAGGAGGCGATCACGAGCACAAACACCGGCAATCGCACCTCCTGGCGCACCAGGTTACGGATCAGCGATACCGTGGCGTTGGACATGACCAGCACAGCGGTGGTGGCGATACCCAGTCCCAGGCCATTGATGGCCGTGCTGGTCACTGCCAGCAGGGGACACAGACCCAGCAGGGCCACCAGGGCCTGGTTGTTGTTCCAGAGGCCGTCACGGATCAGTCGGTCATAGTTTGTGTCACTCATCTTTGGCTGCCTTGTCAGATGTCTGAAACAGGGCCTTGCCCTGTTCCTGATAGTACAGAAGGGTGTTCTTCACACCGTTGACAATTGCCCGGGGCGTGATGGTGGCGCCGGTGAACTGATCGAACTCCCCACCATCCTTTTTGACTTTCCAGCCGGACAGATCCGGGTTGGTGAGGGACTTGCCGTTGAATGAGAAGATCCAGTCGGAGCGGTTCTCCTCCACCTTGTCACCCAGCCCGGGCGTCTCCTTGTGCGATACCACCCGGACACCGCCGAGTGTGCCGTCAACCTTGACCGCCACCAGTAACTTGATCGGGCCGCTATAACCGTTCGGGACCATGGAGGTGAAAACGGCCGCGACCGGTTTGCCCTGTTTGCGGCCCAGGTAGACCAGGGTCTGATCGCCGCCCAGCAGCTGTTTGTCAGATACTATGCGGGTATCGGTGACGATATCGTTGTCGATCGTCTCGGCCGGCACCAGGGCAGTCAGGCTCTGTAACAGTGCCTCCCGCTCATTGGCCGCGATCTTGTCGGCGGTCAGATTATTGGTCACCGCCACCAGCGCCGTTCCCGCGGTGGCGAACAGGGCCAGCAGTATGCCTGCCAGAGAAACCGGATGCTTAATCACGTCCCGCTCCCGGATGGCCAAACGCCCTCGGTTGAGTGTAATAGTCAATGGTCGGAGCTGCCATATTCATCAGCAGCACGGCAAAGGCGACCGCGTCCGGGTAGCCCCCCCAGGTACGGATAATGAATACCAGCAGGCCGATGCTGGCGCCGTACAGCAGCTGCCCTTTCCTGGTGGTGCAGGCGGATACCGGATCGGTGGCGATAAAGAAGGCGCCCAGCAGGGTACCGCCGGTGAAGATGTGGAACATGCCGAACGGATAGGCTTCCTGATCCAGGAAGTGAAACAGCATGGCGATGACCAGCAGACTGCCCAGCATGGAGACCGGGATATGCCAGCTGATGACACGCTTGTAGAGCAGGAACAGACCGCCCAGCAGGAACCAGTTACCGGCCCACTCCCAGCCGCGGCCGCCAAAGTCACCCCAGAGTGGTTGGGTGAGGATCTCGCTTAACATCCTGCTCTGGTCCAGCTGGGTAAACATGGCATCCAGCGGCGTCGCCATGGTCAGGGTATCCCAGTCGAGCCCGGCCGGTAGTGTGCCGGTGAAGATTACGCTGGCGCTCTGCAGGAAAGTCAGGGGATGCTCGTTGAGCATGGCCGGTGGCAGCCAGGAGGTCATCTGCACCGGGTAGGAGACCAGCAGCAGCACATAGGCCGCCATGGCCGGATTAAACGGATTGTAGCCGAGCCCGCCATAGATCTGCTTGACCATCAGGATGGCAAAGGCGACACCGATGACGGTCAGCCACCAGGGCAGCAGGGGTGGCACCGCAACGGCGAACAGCAGGGCGGTAAGCACGGCACTGAAATCGCCGATCACCGGCAACACCGGCCGTTTGCGCAGCCGCATGGCGAGCGCCTCACAGGCGACGGCGGTGACGCTGGCCAACAGCATGTTGATCAATATGCCCCAGCCAAAATACCAGATCATGGCGACAGCACCCGGTACCAGTGCCAGGATAACCAGCAGCATGGTTCTACTGACGCTGTTAGGCCTGTCGCTGTGGGGAGAGGTTATGGTGGTAAAACGCATCGGTTATTCACCCTGCTTTTCAGAGGTCACGGCGTCGGCTTGATTTTCGGCCCGGCGCTGGTCGGCCTGATCAATGGCCTTTTTCTGGGGCTCACTGAGGTTGGCCTGGTTCTTGGGAGCAACACCCTGTTCGGCCAGCTTGGCCTTTTTCTCGGCGGCCCGTTTCAGGGCGGCCGCTATGGCGGCCTTCTTGGGATCCTCTTCAGCGCCGGCTGTTTCCGGGCTGGCCTTTTTCGCCACCGGCTTCTTCAGGGCCTCCTTCTTCTGCCGCAGGCGGGCCTTGCGCTCCGCCTCCAGGCGCTCTTTTCGGGCCAGCTGGGCCTCGTGACGCTGGCGGGCCCGTTCCGCCGCCCGCTGCTCCTTCTCCTGTGCCCAGCTCTCAGTCTTGGCAAAACGGAAGTACTGTACCAGGGGAATATGGGAGGGGCAGACATGGGAGCAGCAGCCGCACTCGATACAATCAAACAGGTTGTACTCCTGCACCTTCTCCAGATCCTTGGCGCGGGCATACCAGTACATCTGCTGGGGCAGCAGGTTGGCCGGGCAGGCGTCGGCACAGCGTCCGCAGCGGATGCAGGGCAGCGCGATACCCGGATCGGGTGCTTCGCTGCTGTCGGCCGCCAGCAGGCAGTTGGTGGCCTTGGTGACCGGTACCTGGTCGCTGGCCAGGGTGAATCCCATCATGGGACCACCGACAATCAGTTTGGTCACCTGGTCGGTATAGCCGCCGGCCTGGTCTATCAGGGTCGACACGGGGGTGCCGATCAGCACCTCCAGGTTTCTGGGCTGAGCGACGCCGTTGCCGGTCACGGTGACATAGCGGGAGATGAGCGGTTTGCCATCGATCACCGCTTCCGCGATGGCGAACGCAGTGGTGACGTTGTGGCACAGCAGGCCGATCTTGGCGGGAATACTTCCCGATGGCACCTCTTTATTGGTCAGCACCTTGATCAGTTGTTTTTCACCGCCGCTGGGGTAGAGCGTGGGGATGGCAATCACCGAGATCCAGTCGAATCCCCCGGCATTGACCGCCTGCTGGATCTGCTCAATCGCCTGGGGTTTGTTGTCCTCGATACCAAACAGGCAGCGCTCGGCGCCAACCAGGCGGCGGATGATGTCCACCCCCTGCAGGATCTTCTCGGCCTGGGTCTGCATCAACAGGTCATCACAAGTGATGTAGGGTTCGCACTCGGCCCCATTGATGATCAGGGTATGGATCGGATTATCCTTCCCCGGCGTCAGTTTTACGCTGGCCGGGAATGCGGCGCCGCCCATGCCCACGATGCCCGCATTGCGGATGCGCTCGCGCACAAGTGACGGGTCGGCCTGGGAGTAGTCGGGAATCGGTTCCAGCTGGTTGCCCCAGGTCTCTTTGCCGTCCGTTTCGATCACCACGCAGTCTGCGCTCAGGCCGGAGGGGTGGGGGATCGGCTGGGGTTCAATGGCCACCACGGTGCCGGATGAGGAGGCGTGTACCGGGGCGCTCACGTAACCCTGCGGTTTGGCCAGCATGTCGCCCTTGCGTACATGGTCACCCACCTTGACCAGCGGTTCGGCGCTCTCGCCAATATGCTGTTGCAGGGGGATGATCAGCTGTTTCGGTAGCGCCACCTGCGCCAGTGGCAGCTTGAGGGACTGGCTTTTGTTCTCAGGCAGGTGCAACCCGCCATGGAATCGGTAGAGGGTATGCTTCTGCTTTGGCACGGAATGCTGCATATCGTCTAGTTCTCGGGGGCGGTTTCGAGGGTGCCACTGGTGCGGGTGTCCCCCGGGAATGGCCATTTCCAGTTGCTGATGTTGACCTCGAGCGGCACCATGTCGATGCATTCCACCGGGCAGGGTGGCACGCAGAGTCCGCAGCCGGTGCATTCGTCACGAATCACCGTATGCATGTGTTTCGCCGAACCCAGGATGGCATCAACCGGGCAGGCCTGGATGCAGAGCGTGCAACCGATGCACTCCTGCTCCCGGATGACCGCCACGGCCTTCGGTGTCTCTTCGGCGGCGGCGCCTTCCAGCGGAACCGGGTCTTTACCCAGCAGATCCGCCAGGGAGATCATGGTGGTTTCCCCGCCGGGCGGGCAGGCGTTGATCTCCGCCTCGTCGTTGGCCAGCGCCTCGGCATAGGCGTGGCAACCGGGAAATCCGCACTGGCCGCACTGGGTCTGGGGCAGCAGGGCTTCGATCTTCTCCACGATCGGATCCCCCTCCACATGGAAGCGGATGGCGGCATACCCGAGCAGCAGGCCAAAGGCGAGTGCCAGCAGGGCGATGGCAGCGATTGCAGTCAGCATTCTGTCATCACCTCAACTGGATACCAGGCCGGAGAAGCCCATGAAGGCGATGGACATCAGCCCGGCGGTGATCATGGCAATGGCGCTGCCCTGGAAGGGTTGTGGCACATCCGACACCGTGACCCGCTCACGCATGGCGGCAAACAGCACCAGCACCAGGGAGAAACCGGCCGCCGCACCGAAACCGTACAGGCCCGATTCCACAAAGCCGTGCTGCTCCTGAACGTTGAGCAGTGCCACACCCAATACGGCGCAGTTGGTGGTGATCAGCGGCAGGAAAATACCCAGCAGTTGATAGAGTACCGGGCTGGTCTTGTGCATCACCATCTCGGTGAACTGCACCAGCACGGCAATAACCAGGATGAAGGTGATGGTGCGCAGATACTCCAGTCCCAGCGGCGCCAGCAGGTATTCGTTGGCCAGATAGCTGCAGATGGAAGAGAGCGTCAGTACAAAGGTTGTAGCCATGCCCATGCCGACCGCCGTCTCCAGTTTTTTGGAGACACCCATGAAGGGGCACAGGCCAAGAAACTTCACCAGAACGAAGTTGTTGACCAGCACGGTACTGATGAGGATAAGCGCGTACTCTTTCATCTAAAGCAGACCTACTCTATATAAAGGAGAGGGATGGTCGATGGTAGTGGTTAACCCTAATGCTAACAACCGACAGTTTGTGTGTGTATAACCTTATAACCATTGGGTATATACGGTGAATGCCCCAAATATTGCCCATTCTGTATGACCGGCTATGCAACATAATATTTGCAGAATATTTTCCGGCTCCCCCATCCCGGTCCCTGTTGACCATTTCCACCGGCTCGCCGGCCGTTGCCGGGAGCAGGTGTCATCAGCCATCAGAAGCACCAGGTCATTGCGGTAATCTGCCTATTTCACCCGCATTCCCGGTTTGGCGCCGCTGTCCGGAGACAGAATGAATAGCTCTTTACCGCCCGGGCCCGCTGCCAGCACCATACCTTCCGATACACCGAAGCGCATCTTGCGGGCGGCCAGGTTGGCCACCATGACTGTCAGGCGTCCCTCCAGGTCGGCGGGGTCGAAAGCGGACTTGATGCCGGCGAAGACATTGCGCGTCTCGCCACCCAGATCCAGGGTCAGCTGCAGCAGTTTGTCTGCCCCTTCAACCCGTTCCGCCTTGACGATTTTCGCCACCCGCAGATCGATCTTGGCGAAGTCGGCAAAGTCGATGGTGTCGCTGATCGGATCATCGGCGAGCGGTCCGGCCGGTTGGGTGGCGGCATCCGCCTGCTTTTCCAGATCCTCTTTCGATGCGTTGATGATCGCCTCGATCTGGCTCGGTTCAATGCGGGTCATGAGCGGTTTGAACGCCTCGATCTGGTGATCCAGCAGTGGGCTCGCCAGGGATTCCCAGGTGAGCGGTTCCACGCGCAGGAAGGCCTCCGACCGCTCCGCCGTAGCCGGCAGGATGGGGCGCAGGCAGCCGATCAGCAGCCGGAACAGGTTGAGCCCCATGGAGCAGACCTGTTGCAACTCCGCATCGCGCTCCGGCTCCTTGGCGATGATCCAGGGCTTTTTCTCATCGATATACTGGTTGGCCCGGTCGGCCAGGGCCATGATCTCCCGTACCGCCTGGCTGAATTCCCGTTTTTCATAATGTCCGGCAATCTGTTCGCCCGCCTCGACAAAACTCTGGAACAGGGCTGGATCTGAGAGCTGACTGGCCAGCTTTCCGGCAAAGCGCTTTTTGATAAAGCCGGCACAGCGGCTGGCGATGTTGACCACCTTGCCCACCAGATCCGAATTGACCCGGGCCTGGAAGTCCTCCAGGCTGAGATCGATATCCTCGATGCCGGAGCCAAGCTTGGCGGCGAAGTAGTAGCGCAGGTACTCGGGATTCAGGTGATCCAGGTAGGTGCGCGCCTTGATGAAGGTGCCGCGCGACTTGGACATCTTCTGGCCATCCACGGTGAGGAAGCCGTGGGCGAACACCGCGGTCGGGCTGCGGAAATCGGCGCCATGGAGCATGGCCGGCCAGAACAGGGCGTGGAAATAGATAATGTCCTTGCCGATGAAGTGGTACAGCTCGGCATCGGAGTCCGGTCCCCAGAACTCGTCGAACTCCAGGCCCTCGGTACGATCGCACAGGTTTTGAAAGCTGGCCATGTAGCCGATCGGCGCGTCCAGCCAGACATAGAAGTATTTGCCCGGATGGTCCGGGATCTCGAAACCGAAGTAGGGGGCGTCCCGGGAGATATCCCATTCGTGCAGCCCCGCCTCGAACCACTCGCCCAGCTTGTTGGCTACCTCCTCCTGGAGATGGCCGTCGCGGATCCACTCTTTCAGCATGGCTTCAAAATTGGCCAGCTTGAAGAAGTAGTGTTCGGAGTCGCGGTCCACCGGCGTCGCCCCGGAAACGGCCGAAACCGGGTTTTTCAACTCGCTGGGTGAGTAGCTGGCACCACACACCTCGCAGTTGTCGCCATACTGGTCCTGGGCGCCGCATTTAGGGCACTCACCCTTGATGAACCGGTCCGGCAGGAACATCTCCTCAATCGGGTCATAGGCCTGGGTGATGGTGCGGTTGGCGATGTTGCCCTTTGTCTTGTTGCGCTGGTAAATCAGGCTCGCGTAGTGCCGGTTCTCTTCCGAATGGGTGGAGTGATAGTTGTCGAACCCCACGTTGAAATCGGCAAAATCGGCCTTGTGCTCCTGGGCGACCCGGGTGATCAGCGCTTCCGGCTCGATCCCCTCCTTGCGGGCCCGCAGCATGATGGGCGTCCCGTGGGCATCATCGGCACAAACGTAGAGGCACTGGTTGCCGCGCATTTTCTGGAAGCGGACCCAGATATCGGTCTGAATGTACTCCACCATGTGACCGATATGGATTGGCCCGTTGGCGTAGGGAAGGGCGCTGGTCACTAGTATTTTTCGCGCTGTCTGATTCATGATTTCACGGCTGCAATTGGGGGAAAGAGTCTCAACCGATGGGATTGCTGGTCATTGCCACAAGCACCGGCCCGATAAAACAGGCAATTATCACATAATTAGTGGGATTGCGAAAAGCGATCAACGTTGCTGGCTCGATGAGATTGCTCTTGAAAGCCTAGTATCCCAAGGGTTTAAAGCGGGTATAAACGACATTTGTCAATCTCTTTAGGGGTAAAGACCAAGCGATTTGGTTGGGCATAAGCGTTTTTTAATGTAGAATGTCCGGCTATCATTACGCAAATCTGCGGCCTCCCGTTGGGGCCATCTCGTAGGAGCATGCAATGGCTGAAGTAACAAAAGAGATGATCGAAGAGGCGATCAAGGGCTACACCGAGCCCCATCTGGACCAGGATCTGGTAACTGCCAAGTTTATCAAGGGCATAGAGATCGACGGCGGCGCGGTAAAGGTGGCTGTTGAGCTGGGTTTTCCGGCAAAAGGTTTCAAGAACGAACTGGCTGACGCGCTCAAGGCGCAGATCACCGGTGTGGAGGGTGTCTCCTCGGTGGACGTGGATGTCAGCTGGAAGATTACCGCCCACTCGGTGCAGAAATCTCTCAAGCCGATTGACAATGTAAAGAACATCATCGCGGTGGCGTCCGGCAAGGGCGGTGTGGGTAAATCCACCACGGCTGTCAATCTGGCGCTGGCGCTGGTGGAAGAGGGTGCCACTGTAGGACTGCTGGATGCGGATATCTACGGACCTTCGCAGCCGCGCATGCTGGGTGTCTCCGGACAGCCGGAGTCGAAAGACGGCAAGAGCCTGGAACCGATGGAGAACTATGGCATCCAGGCCATGTCTATCGGCTTCCTGATCGATGAAGAGACCCCCATGATCTGGCGTGGCCCCATGGTCACCCAGGCGCTGGAACAGCTGCTGAACGACACCAACTGGTCCGATCTGGACTACCTGATCATCGACCTGCCGCCGGGCACCGGCGATACCCAGTTGACCCTGGCCCAGAAGGTGCCTGTGTCGGGTGCTGTAGTCGTGACCACGCCGCAGGACATCGCCCTGCTGGATGCCCGCAAAGGCTTCAAGATGTTTGAGAAGGTCGAGGTGCCGGTGCTGGGTATCGTGGAGAACATGAGCATCCACATCTGTTCCAACTGCGGTCACGAAGAGCACATCTTCGGTGAAGGTGGCGGACGCCGCATGGCCGAGCAGTACGGAGTCAACTTCCTCGGTGCATTGCCGCTGGATATCCGTATCCGGGAAGAGACCGATGGCGGCAAACCTACCGTGGTCGCCGATCCGGATGCGCGCATCTCCCAGATCTACCGCGAGATCGCCCGTCGGACCACTGCAAAACTTGCCCTGCAGGCCAAGAGCTACGCAGCCAAGTTCCCCAATATCGTGATCCAGAATAACTGATCTGAAATGCCGGGTGGCGGTTTCTCCGCCACCCGGCGATGCGCTTCGTCCCCATGCACATCAACCGATCTTCCATGAGGCCACCCGAATGAGTGTTAAATGGGATACCCGTTTTCTGGGGCTGGCGGCCCATGTCTCCGCCTGGAGTAAGGACCCCTCTTCCCAGGTGGGTGCGGTAATTACCGATGGCAACCGGATTGTCTCGGTGGGTTACAACGGCTTTGCGGCCGGGGTGGAGGACCGCACGGAACGGCTTACCGATCGTAACTGTAAGCTCAACCTGACGATCCATGCGGAAGAGAACGCGATGATTTTCGCCAAGCGGGATCTCACCGGTTGTACCGTCTACGTGACCCATCCCCCCTGCCCCCGTTGCGCTTCCAAGCTGATCCAGGAAGAGGTGGGGCGCATTGTCTGTATCGCCCCGAGCGAGGATTTCCTCTCCCGTTGGGCGGATGATCTGAAGCTCTCCCAGGAGATGTACCAGGAGGCCGGGGTGGAGTACAGCAGTTACGATCTGGAGCAGATCAATGTGGACGATGCCCGCATTACGGTGGCGCCGGGTGGTTTTTTCAAATCGGTTATGAGCCGCCTGTTACGGCGCGACTGACTCAGCTTTCGTTGCCCTGCCAGGTGACCGAGATCAGTTCCATGATGTAGTCCCCGTCCTTTTCACGCTTGGTGATTTTTACCGGCAGGAAGTTCAGGTCGGGGGCGAACCAGAGGGTGGTCCGGGATGGACGGTCGCCCTTGTTGCGTACCAGTTTGATGGCGCTGTATTCGCCTGTTTTGGTGCTGATGCGCTCCCGGTTCACTTCCGTATAGCGATACCGTTTCAGCAGTCCCCCATCAGCCACCCGGTATTCCGCCGCCTTGTCGCCTCGCCCAACCGCCAGAATCAGCGCCAGCTGCTGGCTGAATTTGTCCTGGGTGCCTTCCGGGATCTCCATCGACCAGGGGGTGCCGGCGATCTGGTTGGCCACCCGGCCGGCCGGCCAGTTGAAATCCAGATTGACCTCGCGGGTCCGTTTCGGTCGCTTGTGGGTATACAGGTAGCGGGAGGGGACAACGGCGTCATTGACGATCCGGCCTTCACTCTGTTCGGTGATCTCATCCTGGCGAAACAGTGCTGCCAGGCCGACCGGCCGGGTATAGGCGCGATAGCTGTACTGGCCGTCGGCGGAGAGACTCAAAGTGATTTGCGCCCGACCCACCACCAGGCTTCCCAGGCGCAGTTGATACTCGGCGCTGTAGGGTTTCAGTGTCAGCCCGGCTGCCGCTGTGGCGAACCCGGGCAGCGGAGCCAGGCAACCGGCCAGTAGCAGTATGAACAAGGATCTCATGGGGAGACCGGTCATCCAGTGGTTACCTGATTAAACGCCATTATAACCGGGCTTTGCAGGGTCTGCCCGTCCAGCTCAAGCACGCCCTGGTTTATCCGCAGGCGGCCTTCGGCGAACCAGCGAATAGCCAGGGGATAGATGCGATGTTCCTGGGTCAGCACCCGGGCGGCCAGGGTGGATTCGTCATCACCGGGCATCACCGGCACCTGGACTTGCAGGATTACCGGACCGCCATCCAGTTCCTCGGTCACCAGGTGCACGCTGGCGCCGTGCAGCGGATCGCCCGCCTCCAGTGCCCGTTGATGGGTGTGCAGGCCCCGGTATTTGGGTAACAGGGAGGGGTGGATGTTCAGCAGGCGTTCCTTGTAGTGGTTGACGAAACCGGGAGTCAGGATGCGCATGAAACCGGCCAGTACCACCAGTGCCGGGCTGTAGGCGTCGATCAGTGCCATCAAAGCCTGGTCATAGCTTTCCCGGTCCGGGTAGTCGGTGTGATCCAGCACCCGGGCGGGGATATCCGCCTGGCGGGCCCGTTCCAGGCCGAAGGCATCCGACCGGTTGCTGATGACGGCACGAATCTCCACCGGCAGATCCTGGGCAGCGTCGTCGATAATCGCCTGCAGGTTGCTGCCGCTGCCCGATACCAGCACCACGATGGGAAGTTTCTGCTGTGCTGTCACGCCATCAGTTCCACGCTGGGGGCGCCGTCATGGGACTCGATATGGCCCAGTTTCCAGACCGATTCCCCCTGGGCCTGCAGCAGCGCCATGGCCTGCTCGGCATCCTGTTCAGCGACACAGACCACCATGCCGACGCCGCAGTTGAAGGTGCGCAGCATCTCCGATTCCACCACGTTGCCGGCGCTCTGCAGCCACTGGAACACAGCCGGGCGTTGCCAGGAGTTGGCATCGATCACCGCCCGGGTACCCTCGGGCAGGACCCGGGGCAGGTTCTCCGGCAGGCCACCGCCGGTGATATGGGCCATGGCGTGGATGTCGATCGACTGGTGCAGCGCCAGCAGGGATTTTACATAGATCCGGGTCGGTGTCAGCAGGGCGTTGCCCAGGGTGGTGTCACCCAGGGGCTGCTGCAGGTCGGCCCCGGAGACTTCCAGGATCTTGCGGATCAGCGAATAGCCGTTGGAGTGGGGACCGGAAGAGGCGAGTCCCAGCAGCACATCACCGGGCTGGACCCGGTCCGGCTGGATGATCCGGGATTTCTCCACGATACCGACGCAGAAGCCGGCCAGGTCGTAGTCACCGGTTTCGTAAATGCCTGGCATCTCCGCCGTCTCGCCGCCGGTCAGGGCGGCGCCGGATTGCCGGCACCCCTCGGCGATGCCCTCGATGACGCTGCTGGCCACCTCCACGTCGAGCTGCCCGGTGGCGTAGTAGTCGAGGAAAAACATTGGTTCGGCACCGGTCACGATGATGTCGTTGACGCACATGGCCACCAGGTCGATACCGATGGTGTCATGTTTCTGCAGCGCCAGGGCCAGGCGCAGCTTGGTGCCCACCCCGTCGGTACCGGACACCAGTACCGGCTCCCGGTAACGGTCCAGCGGCAGTTCAAAGAGCGCCCCGAATCCCCCCAGGCCGGTCATGACGCCGGGTCTGAAGGTATTTTTGACAATAGGTTTAATCCGCTCGACCAGGCTGTTTCCGGCGTCGATATCGACACCGGCATCCCGGTAACTCAGGGAGGCGGAATCGGTTTTATTCTGATCCACTGATCACTCCAGGCTAGGTGCGCGTTAACAGAACGTGCTGAAGGTGTTGATTCTACCAAATCCGCAGGGCTGGATCAGGCAAAAAAGAGGTGGATTATATCACTGGAAATGGCGCAAATGGTGCCGGGTGCTGTTTCCGGGCATGGAAATGATCGCGCCGGCCCGATCTTGGGGGTGCGAATGGATTTGCAACCGACGGCAGGCTAGAATCGAACGGATTATTTTCTATTGTCGGATTCCTAGCACATGCCCAGTCGTACATCGGTTTTATCGCACTTTCCGGTCAGGTTCATCCAGGCGCTGCTCCTGCTGGCGCTGCTTTTGGGATGCGGCTTCCAGGTTTCGGCCAGCCAGGTGACCGGGCTGTACAGTGCCGAGGTGCCGGTCGATGGGCAGTCGGCGGGCCAGCGCTCTGACGGTATCAAGCGCGCTTTCGCGCAGATGCTGATCAAGGTGACGGGTAACCGCAGCGTGGCCCAGCGGCCCGAGTTTCAGGGCGATATCGGCAAGGCGCAGAACTATGTGCAGCAGTTTCGCTACCGGTTTGGTTCCGGTCAGTCGGCCGATGGCGGTGCCGGCCGGCTGTTGAGTGTGCAGTTTGATGCCGCGGCGGTGCAGCGCCTGCTGCGGGAGCGCCGCCTGCCGGTGTGGGGTGAGAATCGTCCCTCCGGGCTGGTCTGGCTGGGCATTGAATCCAACGGCCAGCGCCGGGTCATGCGTCCCGAGGAGGACGGGCGGTTGCTGAACGCCATGACCGCGGTGGCGGAACAGCGCGGCATTCCGCTGATGATCCCGTTAATGGATCTGGAAGATCAATCCAGCGTTCAGGTGGCCGACCTCTGGGGTGATTTTGAGCAGAACATCCGGCGCGCATCGGAACGCTACAGCCCCGACCTGATCGTCACCGGGCGGTTAACCCGGCTCTCCGGCCAGCTCTGGCGGGTGACCTGGCGGCTCTATCATGGCGACCGCATCTCCAGCTGGAGTGATGAAGGGAACGATCCGGCCCGCCTGACCGCTGAAGGTGTCCAGCATGTGACCGATCTGCTGGCGGACCGTTATGCACCGGTGGGTGGCGAGGCGAACCTGTCCCGTATCCGGCTGCGGGTGGGAGGCGTGACCCGGTTGTCGCAGTATGCTGAACTGGCCCGGTTCCTGAGCTCCCAGAGCTCGGTGGAGCGGGCCGATATGGTTTCGGTGGAGCCGGACGCGATCACCTACGATCTGCGGGTGCGGGGCGGCATCCAGGTACTGGAGCAGGGTCTGGCCCTGGACGGCATTATCGAACCGCTCAGCGATCCGACCGATACGCCGCCGCTGACCGATGGTGTCGATCTCTTCTACCGTATGCGGTAATCTCGGCAACTCGGCCACCACGCAGTGTGGCCGCCCGCCCGTGGCGCCTTTTCGGTTTGAGGTGGTCCGGTTTTGTTAAATTTTGGCAGAGTAGTAATGCTGAAACGCGAAGATATTCCCAACCTTATCAGTATATTGCGTATCTTCATGTCGATACCGGTGGTCTGGATGCTGCTGGAGCAGCAGTTCGGCGTGGCCCTGGTGCTGTTTGCCATCGCGGGTATCTCTGATGGGTTGGATGGTTACCTGGCCAAGCACTACGGCTGGCAGAGCCAGCTGGGTGGTCTGCTGGACCCGCTGGCGGACAAGGTGTTGCTGATCTCCAGCTACCTGACCCTCGCGGTGATCGATGTTATTCCGGTCTGGCTGGTGCTGCTGGTGATCCTGCGCGACCTGGTGATCGTGACCGGTGCGCTGGTCTACCACTTTTGCGTTACGGAGTTGACCGCCAAACCAAGTTTTATCAGCAAAATCAATACCTTTTCCCAGATCGTCCTGGTGCTGGCGGTGGTGCTGAACCGGGGGCTGGTGGAACTGCCCGGGGTGTTGCTGGAGAGCCTGGTCTGGCTGGTGATGGTGACCACCCTCGCCAGTGGCGTGAATTATGTTTGGGTCTGGAGCCGCATGGCAATGGCGCACCGGAAGGAGCGCTGATCGCGTCAGTTGGTCCCGGCCTGCTGTTCCCGCTGCTGCGCCAGGTAGGTCTTGATAAACGGGATGGTCAGGCCGCGTTTCGCCTCCAGGGAGGCCTGGTCGAGTTGCCGTAACAGTTGCCGGAGCGAGCCCATGTCCCGCTGGGTATGGCGCAGGATATAGCGGGCGGTCTCGTCGCTCAATACCAGGCCGCGCCTGGCGGCCGCCGCACCCAGGGCCTGGATCTTGTCCTGGTCATTCAGCGCTTGCAGCTGGTAGCAGAGCCCCCAGCTCAGGCGCGATGCCAGGTCGGGTAACCCGAGCGGCAGATGGGCCGGACTGCAACGCGCCGCCACCAGCAGTGATCTGCCCCGTTCCCTGAGCCGGTTAAACAGTCCGAACACCCCCTGTTCCCAGTCCGCCTGTCCGGCGATCCGGTCAACCCCGTCCAGACAGATCAGATCCATCTGCTCCAGATTGTCAAAAATGACCGGTGCCAGTTGCTCGGCCTGGTCCAGCGGTATGTAGAGGGCGCTGCGACCCGACTGATCCGCCAGTTGGGTGGCCGCCTGCAGCAGGTGGCTTTTACCGGTCTGCTCAGCACCCCAAAGGTAGATGAACAGTTCTCCCGATCCCCGGGCACAGGCCGCCACATCGGCTACCGCCTGCTGGTTGGCGGCCGGCAGGTAGCTCTCGAAACTGGTACTCTCTGGCAGGGTCAGGCCGAGGGCAAGCTGTTTCTGCATCGCTTACCCGGCGCTGGCCAGTTTCCGGGCGATGGAGGCCACCCGTTTGCCCATCGCCTGGCAGAGCTGTTTCTCGTCATCCGACAGCGGCAGTTTGCTGTCCACCCCGGCCAGATGGCTCGGGCCGTAGGGGGTGCCGCCGGTGGTGGTGTGCAGCAGCTCGGTCTGGCTGTAGGGGAGACCGGCAATCAGCATGCCGTGGTGCAACAGGGGCAGCATCATGGAGAGCAGGGTGGTCTCCTGGCCGCCGTGCAGGCTGGATGTGGAAGTGAAGACCGCCGCCGGTTTGCCCACCAGGGCACCGGTCAGCCAGAGCGGACTGGTACTGTCGACAAAGTGTTTCAGGGGGGCGGCCATATTGCCGAACCGGGTCGGACTGCCCAGGATCAGGCCGTCACAGCTCTCCAGGTCGGCCGTGGAGACGTAGGGTGCGCCACTATCGGGGACGGCCGGTTCGGTCGCTTCGCACACCGGCGAGACCGGTGGCACGGTGCGCAGCATGGCCTGCATACCCGCCACCTCTTCCACGCCCCGGGCAATCTGCCGGGCCATTTCGGCGGTGGCACCGTAGCGGCTGTAATAAAGTATCAGTATGTTCGCCATCAGAGGATATCCAGTACACGTTCAGGCGGCCGACCGATGACGACCTGGCCATCCTTTACCACGATGGGCCGTTCGATCAGTTTGGGATGATCCAGCATCGCCTGGATCAGCTGGTCGTCGGTGAGTGCCGGATCGTCCAGCCCCGCCTCTTTATACTCCGCTTCACCCTGGCGCATTAATTCCCGCGGTTTCAATCCCAGTCCCTTGAGGATGTCGACCAGTTCTGCCCGGGTGGGTGGCTGTTTCAGATACTCGATGACCTCGGGGGCCGCCCCTTTGTCCTGCAGGATCTGGAGGGTTTGGCGGGATTTGCTGCAGCGTGGATTGTGGTAGATCTTGAGCGTCATGATGATCGCATGCTCCTGTCGGGCTAACGGCCCTCCATTGTAACTAAACCGGCGCCGCCGAAACAGCTGCGCCGGGTGTGCTTTTTACTGCCGTTGCCCGGCATGGGGTTGGGACAATATGGTGTATGATTCCACCTGACTTTCTACAGCAGGGCGGCAGACTGGACGGCGGGGTAACATGATGGAACAGGGTGGAGAGACCGGACCACGGGGAATCGTGCCCGTGGCCCGATGGCTGCGTCAGTTTGGCGCCCTGATCGTATCCCGTTTTGTGGCCGACCACGGCCTGCCCACGGCCGCGGCCCTGACCTTTACCACCCTGCTGGCGCTGGTACCCCTGATGGCCGTATCCCTGACCCTGTTTACCGCCTTTCCGATCGGTGAGCGGGTACAACTCCAGTTGCAGGATTTTGTGTTCAACAATTTTTTACCGGCCTCCGGCGAGGTGCTGCAGCAGTACCTGAATCAGTTCAGCCAGAAGGCCGCCCGCATGACCGGCACCGGACTGTTTTTTCTGATCGCCACCGCGCTGCTGATGATGGCCAATATCGAACACGCCTTTAACCGCATCTGGCGCATCGACACCCGGCGTCATCCGCTCAGCCGCTTCATGGTCTACTGGGCCATTCTGACCCTGGGGCCACTGCTGATCGGGCTGAGCGTGGCGCTTACCTCCTACCTGGTCTCCATGCCCCTGCTGACGGATGCGGCAGAGCGGTTGGGACTCAGCGCCGGTCTGCTCCGGGTGATGCCGGCCATTGCCTCGGCGGCGGCCTTCAGTCTGCTCTACCTGGTGGTTCCCAACCAGCGGGTGCCCCTGGCCCATGCGGTGGCCGGTGGCGTGCTGGCGGCCCTGCTGTTTGAGATCGCCAAGCGGCTATTCGCCTACTATGTCACCCTTTTCCCCGCCTACGAGATGATTTATGGTGCCCTGGCGGTTATCCCGCTGTTTCTGGTCTGGCTCTATCTCTCCTGGATAATCACCCTGCTGGGCGCGGAGTTCTGTTGTTGCATCGGCATCATGGGTCGGCAGCGCCGGTCGCAGGCGAGGGGTGAGCTGGATCCCCTGCTGATCCGGTTTCACCTGGTGCGCCAGCTGGCGATGGCCCAGCGTCGGGGAGACAGTCGATCGCTGGAGGCGCTGGTTGATCAGCTGCCCGGCGTTGACGAGGCGCTGCTGGTGGATCAGCTGGAACGGTTGCTGGAGGCGAACTTCCTGTGTCATACGGATAGTGGCGGCTGGATACTGGCGCGGGATCCGGGCTCGGTTACCCTGCTCGATCTCTACCTGGTACAGCCGGGCCGGTTGCCTGACCCCGGGCCGCTGGTGGTCTCCGGCCAGGCCTGTGAAAGGGCGCTTGCCGAGGCACTGAAGCAGGCGGGACAGGCGCTGTCGGGCGCACTGGCGAAACCATTGGGTGAACTTTTTCTGTTGGATTTGGAGACTGATGAGTAAACGTATACCAATCGCTGATAGACCGAACCGGAAAGGCTGGCTGCGCCGTCTGGGCGGGATGCTGATTTTGCTGCTCTTTGTGACCAGTGCCCAGGCGGTGGATGTTGTCCTGCCGGATCTGCAGGGCAGGGACCGTTCGCTGGATGAGTTTCGCGGTAAATGGGTGCTGGTTAACTTCTGGGCCAGCTGGTGTGCCCCCTGTATTGAGGAGATGCCGGAGCTGGAGCGCTTCCATCTGACTCACCACGGGCGCAATGCCATGGTGGTGGGTATCAATATGGAGGATTCGAGCCCGGAACAGCTGAGGGATTTTCTGCGTCAGCGCCCGGTCAGTTATCCTGTACTGCTGGCGCCGGAAGATGGCCATACCGGACTGGGAAGAATCCTGGCGCTGCCCACCTCGATACTGATCTCCCCGGAGGGTGAGGTGGTGACCCGGCATGTCGGCAGCATCACCGCGGAGGGAATTGAACAGTTGATTGAAAGGAACCAGCGATCTCGACGGCCGGACCTGATCACCACAAGCCAAAGGAGTGCCCAGTGACAATCTGTATGCGATTTCGGATTTCGGGAAAGGTGCAGGGGGTGTTTTTTCGTGCCTCCACCCGGTTTGAGGCCGAGCGTCTGAAAATTACCGGCTACGCCCAGAATCTCTCCGATGGCCGGGTCGAGGTGCTGGCCTGCGGCGACGCTGATGCGGTTGAGCAGTTGCGGGTCTGGCTCACCCACGGGCCACCCCAGGCCCGGGTGGAAGGCATCTCCAGCGAACCGGTGCCGGCCCAGGAGCTGGCGGAGTTCACCATCCGCTGAACCGGCTGGTAGGCGTTCCGGTTATTGGGCGGATTGCTCCGGTGTGTTCTCCTCATCGGGATCTGTCCATGGCCGGAAGACTGCCGTGGCACCGTTTACCCGGTAACTTTCGGAAGGCATGGCGGCTGGCGGTACCGGCGGCTGGTTGACGCCGGGATTTGGGGCGTTCCCCTCAGCGGATGGTCGGGTCTCCCATGCCGGTGCCGGCGGGGTTTGCTGCGGCTGCTCTTGGGGTGCCGGATAGGTGGGCGGCTGTTCGTAACTGTAGGCCGGATAAGTCGCCTCTGTTTCTGCCTGCGGGATCCCGTAGCCGGGTGGCGGGCTCGGGTAGTCCGGCGTTTGTGGCGCAACACCGTAGTTGTTGTCGTAACCCCCGTACGGGTAATCCGGATAGTAGCCCGTCCCGTAATCGGGGGCAGGGCTGTTCGGTGCGTAATACCCCTCGCCATAACCCGGCTGGTAGCCGTAGTCCGGCGGCAGCTCGTAGGGGTTATAGGCAGCGGCAGGGTCTCCCTGGTAGGGGTAGCCATAGGCCGGTGCCGGGTTGTAGCCCGGGTATGGCTGATAGCCCCAGTCGTTGGGGTAGCTCGTCTGGGGATAGGCGTAGGGCGGCTGGCTGTAGCCACCCGGTGCGCCGTAACCGTAGGCTGGCGGTTGGACAGGGTCGCCATAGACCGGGCTTGCGGCATAAGGCGTGTTGCCCGGCATGGCCTGGTTGTTTGCAGACCGTCCGGTTTGATTGGGGTTCTGCGGTCGATACCGGGCAGCTGGGGCGTTGGGTGACGGTGTCGCGGAGGGCTGGTCAGCTGCCGGCGGATTGACCGGGCGCCAGCTACTGGTGCTGTAGGCGTTGGGTGTGTAGCGATCGCCATCCGCTAATGCGCTGGTCATGACAAGCGTCAGGCAGAAGGCGCTGTTGAAGAACCTTTGCATGCTTTTACTCCGTTGAAATCACCGGATGAACACGCACTCCGGTTCTCGTCGCTGGGGTTATCATACCCGCAAAAAGGGGCGTTTGTCGCCGTTCGGCAGTTAGTGCACCGGTTCAGTAACCGGTTGTTTGCAGATCCAGTCCGGGGGGCAGGGCGGCAATACGATCAACGCCGCTGTTGATGCAGCCGTCCGGTTGCAGTTCCAGCCAGCGGAACCCGGGGGCGGCCATGCTGATACCGAATTTGTCCTGGTTCTCGACAAACTGGATACAGGTGGAGGGGGTTCCCATCATCCGGATGCCGTTCCACTCGGCATCGAATGTCTGGTGGATATGTCCCCATATCACGCCCTTCACGTTTTCATGGCGATCCAGGATGGAGAGGAATGCGGCGGGGTTGTCCAGCGCCATCTTGTCCATCCAGGCGCTCTTGATCTCGATCGGATGATGATGCAGGGCGATCAGTACGTGCCGGTCTGGATTTTCGCTGAGGGCGCGTTCCAGGATCTCCAGCTCCTGCTCACTCAGGTGTCCGCCTTCCGAGTGCGGCTGGGTGGAGTCCAGCATGATGATGAGCCAGTTGCCCAGCTTCACTTCCTTCGGTACTTCCACCAGGCCGTCGGACATGTGACGGGCGAGCAGTTGCGGGTCGTCATGGTTACCGGGCAGGCAGCAGGTTTTTACACCAAACGCCTGCATATAGTCTCGCAGCCTTGTGTAGCCGGCCGCGGAGGCGTCGTGTACCAGGTCGCCAGTGAGCAGTATCAGGTCGGTTTGGGATTTCTGCTGTTCAACAAGAGACATCACCGAGTCAAAACTGATCTGGGTATTGATACCCGCAAGTTTCCACTCCAGATCGGTGTGCAGATGGCAGTCCGTGATCTGCAGGACCCGAATGGCTTGCTGGCGGTCAGCCGGTTCCGCTGGCTGACTGCTCAAGTTGGTGGATTTTTGGTGCATAGTAAAATCTGGTTGCGACCGGTTTGGTTAAATATTAAGGCATGCGGGATAAGTTTGTATCCGGCAGGGATGTGATGGATACAGCAATAAGCGGCCGCAGGAGGTAATTTTTTCCTGAAACCTGCTTTTTTGTGCGCCCTGTCACATTTATGCTCGCCTCGGCGCGGGCCGGTTGGCGGTTTCGGTCGGGATGACAGGAGAAGTGGGGATGCCTGGCGGGGACAGGGTGATTTGTTGCGGGGTGGCAGAGCCTGCGTGCAGCCTGTCAAGGCTGCTGCAGGTTGCTGGCCCCCAGGGGTGTTGTCTGGCTGGATCAGAAGCTGTCGGTGGAGACGAACAGACCGACCCGCAGATCCTTGGCGGTATAGATCTCCCTGCCGTCCACTTTCATGACAGCATCGGCGACGCCCATGACCAGACGGCGGGTAATGACCCGCTTCAGGTCGATCTGGTAGGTGACCAGTTTTGCCGAGGGCAGTACCTGCCCGGTGAATTTCACCTCGCCGACGCCCAGTGCCCGGCCGTGGCCCGGATTACCCAGCCAGGCCAGATAGAAACCGACCGCCTGCCACATGGCGTCCAGTCCCAGGCAGCCGGGCATGACCGGGTCGCCGGGGAAGTGGCACTGGAAAAACCAGAGGTCCGGGTTGATATCCAGTTCCGCCAGAATCTCACCCTTGCCGAAGAGACCACCCTCATCGGAAATCCGGCTGATTCGGTCCATCATCAGCATGTTGGGGACCGGCAGTTGTGCGTTTCCCTCACCGAACATTCTGCCGTAGCCACAGTCCAGCAGCTGCTCTCTTGTAAAACTCTCTACTTTAGCCATGAATCCAGTTTCTCTCGTGTTGAACTATTCAGGGACAGGGCCATGATCCGATGCTGTCAGACCCGGCTCAGCCTCGTTAACCCAGTTGCTCCTGAATAAAGGGTAGTATCTGTTCGATATCAATCATACGGTTTTCCGGCTCGGTTCTGGCGCGGTACTCCAGCTTGCCCTCATCCAGTCCCCGCTCACCGATCACGATCCGGTGCGGTATGCCGATCAGCTCCATGTCGGCAAACATGGCACCCGGCCGGGCACCACGGTCATCCAGCAGTACCTCGATGCCGGCCTGGCTCAGGTCGTTATAGAGTTGCTCGGTCGCTTCACGTACCCGGTGTGATTTATCCATCTTCATGGGGCAGAGCGCTACCTGGAAGGGGGCGATGGCGCTTGGCCAGATAATCCCCCTGTCATCGTGATTCTGTTCGATGGCTGCCGCCACAACCCGGGAGACACCGATGCCGTAGCAACCCATCTGCATCACCAGGCTGCGGCCGTTTTCGTCCAGCACGGTGGCATTCATGGCCTCGCTGTACTTTTTACCCAGCTGGAAGATGTGTCCCACCTCGATGCCGCGGGCGAGGGTCAGCACGCCCTTGCCATCGGGGCTCGGGTCACCCTCCTGAACGTTACGGATGTCGGCCACGGTGGGGGTGGGCAGGTCCCGGTCCCAGTTGATGCCGAAGTAGTGCTTGTCATCCTGGTTAGCGCCAGCACTGAAGTCGGCGGTCAGGGCCACGGTGCGGTCGATAATACAGGGGATTGGCAGATTGATCGGGCCCAGGGAGCCGGGGCCGGCACCGATGGTTTCCCGGATCTCGTCTTCGGTGGCGAAGGTCAGGGGCGCCGCCACTTCTGGCAGTTTCTCCGCCTTGATCTCGTTCAGTTCGTGATCACCACGGACCAGCAGGGCGATGAATTTTGCCGGTTGGTCCTCGGCTGCCGCTACGATCAGGGTCTTGACGGTTTTTTCGATCGGCTGTTCGAAGCGCTCCACCAGATCCTGGATGGTTTTGGTGTCGGGGGTGTCCACCAGGCGCAGCGCCTCGCCCGGCGCCGGGCGGCTGTCACCGAGTGCAACGGCTTCGGCTGTCTCGATGTTGGCCGCGTAGTCGCTCTCGGTTGAGAAGGCGATGGCATCCTCGCCGGAATCAGCCAGTACATGGAACTCTTTGGAGGCATTGCCGCCAATACTGCCGCTGTCCGCCTGGACCGCCCTGAAATTGAGGCCGCAACGGTTGAAGATGCGGCTGTAGGTGTCATGCATCACATCGTAGGTCTGTTGCAGCGACTCCTGGTCGACATGGAATGAGTAGGCGTCCTTCATCAGGAATTCGCGCGCCCGCATCACCCCGAACCGGGGTCTGATCTCGTCCCGGAATTTCGTCTGGATCTGGTAGAAATTGACCGGCAGCTGCTTGTAACTGTGCAACTCGTTACGCGCCAGATCGGTAATGATCTCTTCGTGGGTGGGGCCGTAACAGAACGGCCGCTTGTGCCGGTCATTGAATCGCAGCAGTTCCGGGCCATACTGCTCCCAGCGTCCCGACTCCTGCCACAGTTCGGCCGGTTGGACAGAGGGCATCAGCAGTTCCAGGGCGCCGGAACGGTCCATCTCTTCCCGTACGATATTTTCAACCTTGCGCATGACCCGCAGGCCCAAGGGTAACCAGGTGTAGAGTCCGGTGGCGAGCTTGCGGATCATGCCCGCCCTGACCATCAGCTGATGACTGCTGATCTCGGCATCGGAGGGGGTCTCCTTGACCGTGTGAAGAGGAAATTGGGATGTACGCATGTCCAGGATCCAGAGGTATCGGTGCAAAAGGCGTTTATTCTAACGGTATGCCATGATGGGGACAAATGGATAACGCCTCTCTTCCGTTGTGGTGCTGTTTCTGGTTCCGGGAGCGCTGTCGATCGGGTTGGGAGGGTCGTGTGCCGGGAACAAGGTCCGGGCTGGTGGGGCGGGCACTTTTACCCGTAAAAATTGCCTGGCGCAAGAGGCCTTAAAATAAAAGACCCCGAGGGGATCCGTATCCTCGGGGTCGCCGTCGAATTCTTCTGGCAGAAAATGGATTCCATTCACTCATCCCTGAAGTGTATCACCAGTCCCTGATCTTCCTTGTTGACGGTGAGGCTATTGTCCACGCACTGGATCCGATTGTCTGTAGGGGAGACGTGCTCGGCTTGTAGGAATTTTCCTCTAGTTGGCTAGTCCTGACAAAATTCGTCGATCTGTGCCTGGCTCTCTTTCATTTTCTGCTGACGCTCCTCCTCGGTGAGGCGCTTGTAGAGGCCGTCCGGGGTTCTGATCAACCGGTTGCCCAGATTGGTGTATGTTTCAAGATTCTTCCGGGCGGCGGCACAGTTTTCTTGCTTGATCCTGTTGGACTCTTCAATCTGTGCTTTGGTCGGGCCGTTTGTCGTTTTTTCGGGAGCGGCCTGTGTCCCGCTCTGCGCCTGGGTTGCGGGCGTGTTATCCGGCGGTGTGGGTGTGGCTGTCTGGACTTTTATTTCCGTGGCCTTACCTGAGGGCGGGGGGGACTGGGAGTAAACGGTAGTACCGTTCTCATCAACCCAGCGGTACATGCGCGCATCGGCTGCTCCGATCCAGAAGACAACAAGCATCAGTGGCAGCAGTAGTCGGATAACCATGGACATCATCCTTGTTATGTTGTTGGTGGAGGAAGGTCGGTGTCATTGTAGGGTTTGCGTTCGGGGCCAGCAAGGATCGATTTCGCAAAACCGCTTTTTCAGTCGTGGGCACGAATGGGTGAAGCGTCGCCAGCATCGGGAATAGGGTTTCGATGCCCTGCGGTGGTGCAGGAGTTTCCGTTGTTGCTTGACCTGCCTAACGTATATGGGTAATTTGTACCGTTCGATTTTTCCCTTATATATTGTGCCAACAGGCGTGGAAATGGCCCATAACCCGGTTGGTTGGGAGGTTATTTGTGGAATTAAGTGGTGCCGAGATCGTCGTTCAGTGTCTGAAAGACGAGGGCGTTGAGCATGTGTTTGGTTATCCTGGCGGGGCGGTGCTCCATATTTACGATGCGCTGTTCAAACAGGATTTCGTAAAACATATCCTGGTACGGCATGAGCAGGCGGCAACCCATGCAGCGGATGGTTATGCCCGTTCAACCGGGAAGCCCGGTGTGGCGCTGGTAACTTCCGGGCCCGGTGCGACCAATGCGGTTACCGGTATTGCCACGGCGTTCATGGATTCCATTCCCATGGTGGTGCTGACCGGTCAGGTACCAACCCCTTTTATCGGCAGTGATGCCTTCCAGGAAGTGGATACGGTGGGTATCACGCGTCCCTGTGTCAAACACAACTTCCTCATCAAGGATGTGCGGGATATCGCCGAGACCATGAAGAAGGCGTTTTATATCGCCACCTCGGGTCGACCCGGCCCGGTAGTGGTGGATATTCCCAAGGATATTACCGATCCCAACAAGAAAATCCCTTACGCCTACCCGAAAAAGATCAAGATGCGCTCCTATAACCCGGTGCTCAAGGGGCATCTGGGGCAGATCAAGAAAGCCGTCAATCTGATGCTTGGTGCCGAACGGCCGGTCTTCTATACCGGTGGTGGTGTGGTGTTGGGTGATGCCAGCCAGGAGTTGACCGAGCTGGTTCGGGAGCTGGGTTACCCCATCACCAATACCTTGATGGGCCTGGGCGCTTACCCATCCAGTGATCGGCAGTTCATCGGTATGCTGGGTATGCATGGTACCTATGAAGCCAACATGGCCATGCACGATACCGATGTGCTGATTGCCATTGGTGCCCGTTTTGATGACCGGGTTACCGGACACATCGCCCACTTCTGCCCGAATGCCAAGATCATTCACGTGGATATAGATCCCTCCTCCATCTCCAAGAATGTGCGGGTGGATGTGCCGATCGTGGGGCCGGTCAAATCGGTGTTGCAGGATATGCTGCGCATCGTCCGGGAGAGCAAGAAGAGTCCGAATGCGGGTGCGCTGAAAAAGTGGTGGGAGCAGATCGATAACTGGCGCGGCGCCAACTGTCTCAGCTACGACCATAATCACCCGCAGATCAAGCCGCAGTTTGCGGTCGAGACACTGCACAAGGTTACCCGGGGGGATGCTTTTGTGGCCTCCGACGTGGGGCAGCACCAGATGTTTGCCGCCCAGTTTTACGGCTTCGACAAACCCCGACGCTGGGTCAACTCCGGTGGTCTCGGGACCATGGGTTTTGGTCTGCCGGCCGCCATGGGCATCCAGATGGCCCATCCCGGCGCCGATGTGGCTCTGGTTACCGGTGAGGCCAGTATCCAGATGTGTATCCAGGAACTGGCCACCTGCAAGCAGCACGACCTGCCGATCAAGATCATGCTGCTGAATAACGGCTATATGGGCATGGTGCGTCAGTGGCAGGAGTTTTTCTATGACGGCCGTTACTCCCACTCCTATGTGGATGCGCTGCCGGACTTCGTGAAACTGGCCGAGAGTTACGGCCACGTGGGGATGAAGATTGAGCGCCCGGAGGATCTGGAAGGGGCCATGAAAGAGGCCTTTGACCTGAAGGACCGGCTGGTGTTTATGGATGTGGTGATCGATCCGACAGAAAATGTCTACCCGATGATCGAGGCGGGCAAGGGTCACCACGAGATGTATCTTCCCCCGAAAAGTGAGCTGGTCTAAGCATGAGACATATAATTTCAATTCTGATGGAGAATGAAGCCGGAGCGCTGTCGCGGGTGGCCGGGCTGTTTTCCGCCCGCGGTTACAATATCGAATCCCTGACGGTGGCACCGACCGAAGACGCCTCGCTGTCACGCATGACCCTGGTGACCCGGGGGGATGAGAACATCATCGAGCAGATCACCAAGCAGCTCAACAAGCTGGTGGAAGTGGTCAAGCTGCTGGACCTCTCCGAAGGACCGCACGTGGAGCGGGAGATGATGCTGATCAAGGTGAAGGCCGAGAAGGGTCAGCGTGATGAGATCAAGCGGCTGGTGGATATTTTCCGCGGCAAGATCATCGATGTCACCCACGCCAGTTACCTGATCGAGATGACCGGCCAGGCGAGCAAGCTGGATGCCTTCGTCGACGCGGTGGAGGAAGATCTGATCGTCGAGGTGGTTCGAACCGGGCCTTCCGGTATCTCTCGCGGCGCCAAGGGTCTCAGCCTCTGATCCCGATTTTGCAGAACCGGTTGGAACGACCATATTGAATAGACATGCTGCATGGTGTGTCCCTGGATAGACGCTATTTTTTAAAGGTATTACAGAAATGACCATGAATATTTATTACGACAAAGACGCCGACCTTTCCCTGATCCAGGGTAAAAAGGTCACGATCGTGGGTTACGGTTCCCAGGGCCACGCACATGCCAACAACCTGAAGGATTCGGGTGTGGATGTCACTGTCGCACTGCGTGAAGGATCCTCTTCGGCTGTCAAGGCGCAGAATGCCGGACTTACTGTCAAAAGCGTTGAAGAGGCTGTGGCTGACGCCGACGTGGTGATGGTGCTGACCCCGGATGAATTCCAGTCCCAGCTCTACCGCGATCAACTGGAACCCAACCTGAAGCAGGGTGCTACCCTGGCCTTCGCCCACGGTTTTGCCATCCACTACAACCAGGTGGTGCCCAGGGCTGATCTGGATGTGATCATGATCGCCCCCAAGGCGCCGGGTCACACCGTGCGCTCCGAGTTCCAGCGTGGCGGCGGTATCCCCGACCTGATCGCGGTCTTCCAGGACGCCAGCGGCCAGGCCAAGGATATTGCCCTCTCCTACGCCTCTGCCATCGGTGGGGGTCGTACCGGTATTATTGAAACCACCTTCAAGGATGAGACCGAAACCGATCTGTTCGGTGAGCAGGCGGTACTCTGCGGTGGCGCAGTGGAACTGGTCAAGGCCGGTTTCGAGACCCTGACCGAAGCGGGTTATGCGCCCGAGATGGCCTACTTCGAGTGTCTGCACGAGCTGAAACTGATTGTCGACCTGATGTACGAGGGCGGCATCGCCAACATGAACTACTCCATCTCCAACAATGCGGAGTTTGGTGAGTACGTGACCGGCTCCAAGGTGATTAACGAGGAGAGCCGGGCGGCCATGCGCGAGTGTCTGAAGAACATCCAGACCGGTGACTACGCCAAACGCTTTATTGCGGAAGGTCAGTCCAACTATCCCTCCATGACCGCCATGCGCCGTCTGAATGCGGCCCACGATATCGAAGTGGTGGGTGAGCGTCTGCGCAGCATGATGCCCTGGATCAAGAAGATCGTGGACAAGTCCAAGAACTGATCCGGCTTCCAGCCTGATAAAACCGCCGGCCGCGCTTTCCGCAGCCGGCGGTTTTTTGTTGGGCAATCGGTTTTGATTGGACGGCCCGGTTACTGTCTTTGATCGATAAACCCTTTATAATCACGCCAGTTTATCCCAAACAGGAAACAAACCATGCCGGAGCCCTCTCTGCAGCAGAAACGCAGCCGTGGCATCTATCTGTTGCCCAACCTGTTTACCACGGCGGCCCTGTTCAGTGGATTTTATGCCGTTCTGGCGGCCATGAATGGCAAGTTCGAACATGCGGCGGTTGCCATCTTTCTCGCCATGGTGATGGATGGGCTGGATGGCCGGGTGGCGCGCATGACCAACACCCAGACCGCTTTCGGGGCCGAATATGACAGCCTCTCCGATATGGTGGCGTTTGGTCTGGCCCCCTCGTTGGTGATCTATGTCTGGTCGTTGAACAGCCTGGGCAAGCTGGGCTGGTTGGCCGCCTTTGTTTACACCGCCGGCGCGGCCCTGCGTCTGGCCCGTTTCAATACCCAGGTAGGTACAGCCGACAAGCGTTTTTTCCAGGGGTTGCCCAGTCCTGCCGCCGCCGCGATTCTGGCCAGCAGTGTCTGGGTGGCGGAGGAGTACCAGATTCAGGGGGTGGATGTCTCCTATCTGGCCTGTTTCATTACCCTGGCGGCCGGGTTGCTGATGGTCAGCAACGTCCGCTACAACAGTTTCAAAGAGATCGATTTCCGGGGCAAAATTCCATTCATGAAGGTGGTGGTGCTGATGCTGGTGCTGGCGGTGGTGATCAGTCAGCCGGCGAAGGCCCTGTTTGTCCTGTTCATGGTCTACGCGGTCTCCGGACCGGTGTTGACCCTGCGCTACCTGCACCAACGCAGGGCGGAACGCCGGGCCGGGCAGCGGGGCAGTACAGCGGCAAAAGAGGAGGATGGGGAACAGTGAGGTGATGGCAATCTTCCAGTAGATTGTCCCGGGCGGAGATTCCCGTGCTTGGCAACCGCAAAACCTTGCGGTATATTCGAGTAACATTCAGGTACGGGACACCGATGAAATCATTCAGCGCACACTCCATCCAGCACACTGCCTCCCGGGCGGTCGTGTCTGTGCGTCCCCGTCAGTCCCTTCTCTTCCTGCTACGCTCCCTGCTGCTACTGCCCTGTGGGGCATAAGACAAGCACATGCCCTGGCGAGGGCCAACCACGCGGACAAGACGAGTTTCAAGAATAGAGCAGAGGGCGATTCAGTACGTCAGTGACTGAGCCGACCCGGGAGCAGATGATGAGCAATTCAGACAAGTTGTATATCTTCGATACCACCTTACGTGATGGCGAGCAGAGTCCCGGCGCCTCCATGACCAAGGAGGAGAAGCTGCGCATCGCCAAGGCGCTGGAGAAGATGCGGGTGGATATTATCGAGGCCGGATTCCCGATCGCCAGTCCGGGTGATTTTGATGCCGTGCAGTCCATTGCCCGGACCATCAAGGACAGCACCGTCTGCGGCCTGGCACGGGCACTTGAGGCCGATATCGACCGGGCCGGCGAAGCCCTGAAAGAGGCCAACTCCGGCCGTATTCATACCTTCATCGCCACCTCGCCGATCCACATGCAGCAGAAACTGCGTATGACGCCGGATCAGGTGGTGGAGCAGGCGGTATGGGCGGTCAAGCGGGCGCGCAGATATACCGATAACGTGGAGTTCTCACCGGAAGATGCCGGTCGCTCCGAGATCGACTTTCTCTGCCGGGTGATTGAGCAGGCCATCGCGGCGGGCGCCACCACCATCAACGTGCCGGATACGGTGGGTTACAACCTGCCCCAGCAGTTCGGTGAGACCATTCGTACCCTGATCGAGCGCATCCCCAACTCCGATAAGGCGATCTTCTCGGTTCACTGTCATAACGACCTGGGCCTGGCGGTGGCCAACTCGCTGGCCGCTGTCAACCAGGGTGCGCGCCAGGTGGAATGTACCATTAACGGTCTGGGGGAACGGGCGGGTAACGCCTCCCTGGAAGAGGTGGTGATGGCGGTACGCACCCGGCGTGACCTGTTCAGCTGCGACACCACCCTGGATACCACCCAGATTGTCAACTGTTCCCGCCTGGTGTCGGGTATTACCGGCTTCCCGGTGCAACCCAACAAGGCGATTGTGGGCGCCAACGCCTTTGCCCATGAGTCGGGTATCCATCAGGATGGCGTGCTCAAGCATCGTGAAACCTACGAGATCATGCGTGCCGAGGATGTGGGCTGGAGCCAGAACCGGATGGTGATGGGCAAGCACTCCGGCCGTAACGCCTTCCGTACCCGGCTGGAAGAGCTCGGTATCACCTTTGCGTCTGAAGAGGAGATCAATGACGCCTTCCGGCGGTTCAAGGATCTGGCCGACAAGAAGCATGAGATATTTGACGAGGACCTGCAGGCGCTGGTCTCCGACGCCGGTTTCACTGCCGAGAACGAGCATATCAAGCTGGTCTCGCTGAAGGTCTGTTCGGAAACCGGCGAGACTCCCAATGCCCGGGTTGTACTGACGGTAGACGATCAGGAGAGAGCCGGCGAGGCATCCGGTAGTGGTCCGGTGGATGCGGCCTTCAAGGCGATTGAATCCATTGTTCAGAGCGATGCCGAGCTGCAACTCTACTCGGTTAACGCAATCACCAGTGGTACCGACGCCCAGGGCGAGGTAACGGTGCGCTTGCGGCGTAATGGTGGCATTGTGAATGGCCAGGGTGCCGATACCGATATCGTGATCGCGTCAGCCAAGGCCTATGTGAATGCCGTGAATCGGCTGGATCAGGATCAGAAGGCCCACCCCCAGGGTGATGTCTAGTCTGTCGATCCAGCACAATGAACGAGGCACAACGACGGGAATATCTGCAGGCCATGGGTATCCAGTACTGGGTACCCAGGTCTGTGGCGGCCGGGGACAGCCCGGTCGAGGATGACGCGGAACAGTCCGTGGCCGAGCCTGTAGCGGCATCCGCTCCGCTGGCTGCTGACGAAGCACCCGTTGTAGCTTCCCGGGCACCCGATCCGGTTGTTACCGGGTCGCCCGTTACCGCCTCCCGCTCAGCCGAGCCTGTTGCCACGCCCCCATCCCGGACTGGCAGCGCCCCGTCTGCAGCCGGCGTCGACGAACCACCGGCCTGGCTGGATGAGGTGCCACCGCCAGCCGATGAGTATCACCCCACGGTCGATCCCAGCGGGTCGGGCGGCGAGTTTGACCCGGAGGGTCTGCTGGATGATGGCGTAAGTCGGCTGGACTGGCACGGACTGGCGGCCAGGGTTGCCCAATGTGAAGCCTGTGAACTGCACAAGAGCCGCACCCGCACCGTGTTCGGGGTGGGTGAGCAAACTGCCGATCTGATGATTATTGGCGAGGCCCCCGGGGTTGACGAGGATCGCAAGGGCGAGCCCTTTGTGGGGCGGGCAGGGCAGTTGCTCAATGCCATGCTGAAGGCGATCGGGTTGCGGCGGGAGCAGGTCTATATTGCCAACATTCTCAAATGCCGGCCGCCCGGCAATCGGGATCCGCGGGCGGAGGAAGCCCTCAAGTGTGCGCCCTACCTGCAACGCCAGGTGGAACTGGTCAAGCCGAAGGTGATCCTGGCGGTGGGTGCCGTAGCTGCCCGGAACCTGCTGCAGCGGGATGACGCGGTGGGGCGGTTACGCAGCGGACAGCATCAGTATCGGGACATTCCCCTGGTGGTCACTTACCACCCGGCTTACCTGTTGCGCTCGCCGGAGCAGAAGGCCAAGGCCTGGCAGGATCTGCAGAAGGCCGTCCGGCTGCTGCGCTAAGCCGGTGTTTTCAAGACGTTTCCCATGAATGCCATTATCAGAGACCCGCTGTTACGGATTCGCCCCCTCAGGGAGAGTGATATCGATGCCATCATGACGGTGGAGCACCGCTGTTATGACTTCCCCTGGACAGCCGGTATTTTTCGCGACTCCCTGCGGGTGGGTTATGTCTGCTGGGGCTATTTTCTGGACCAGCGACTGGTGGGGTATGGCGTGATGTCGGTCGCCGCGGGTGAGGCCCACGTGTTGAATATCTGCACCGATCCGGATGTGCGTGGCCAGGGGCTTGCGCGCCGGTTGCTGCAAAGGCTGATTAACCAGGCCCGGGAACGTGACGCTGACACGGTGTTTCTGGAGGTGCGGGCCAGTAATCAGGTGGCTATCGGACTGTACCAGTCCCTGGGATTCAATGAGATTGGCCGGCGTCGCGGCTATTACCCGGCCGACCAGGGCCGGGAAGATGCCATCCTGTTTGCCAAGGCGTTGTAAATCATCCCGTTTTATTGACGCCCCCTGAGTCGCCCGGAATTGCTGTATAATCCCGCTCTTTTCAACAAGTAACTGATCCCCCCATGTCCGAACTGCTCAATCAACTGCAACGGCGGCGCACCTTCGCCATCATCTCCCACCCGGATGCGGGTAAAACCACCCTGACAGAAAAGCTGCTGCTGTTTGGCGGGGCCATTCAGATGGCCGGCACGGTGAAGGGGCGCAAGGCGGCCCGGCACGCCACCTCCGACTGGATGGAGATGGAGAAGGAGCGTGGTATTTCGGTCACCTCCTCGGTGATGCAGTTCGCTTACGGCGACGGCATTGTCAATCTGCTGGATACGCCGGGACACGAAGATTTCTCCGAGGATACCTACCGCACCCTGACCGCGGTGGACTCGGCCCTGATGGTGATTGACGTGGCCAAGGGTGTGGAGGCACGCACCATCAAGCTGATGGAGGTGTGCCGTATGCGTGACACGCCGATCCTCACATTCGTCAACAAACTGGACCGGGAGGGCCGGGACGCGCTGGATATCCTGGACGAGATCGAGCAGGTGCTGAAGATCAAATGTGCCCCGGTGACCTGGCCGATTGGTATGGGCAAGCGGCTCAAGGGGGTGTTCGATCTGCGTACCGAGACCACCCATCTCTACTCCGCCACCCACGGGGGCAAGATCCAGTCCGGTGAGCTGATTGAAGGTCTGGATAATCCGCGTCTGGATGAAGTGTTGGGCGACATGGCCGACGATCTGCGTGATGAGATCGAACTGGTACGGGGTGCCAGCCATGGACTGGATCTGGATGCCTACCTGCGCGGCGAACTGACCCCGGTCTTTTTCGGTTCGGCGATCAACAACTTCGGTGTAAAAGAGCTGCTGGATGCGTTCGTCCAGTATGCCCCGGCACCCCGCGCCCGGGAGACCCGGCAGCGGCTGGTGGACCCGGCGGAGGAGAAGTTCAGCGGGTTTATTTTCAAGATACAGGCCAATATGGACCCGGCCCACCGGGACCGTATCGCCTTCATGCGGGTCTGCTCCGGCAGTTACAAAAAAGGCATGAAGATGCGCCATGTGCGCACCGGCAAGACCGTGCAGATCAGTAACGCCATTACCTTCCAGGCCGACGAGCGCAAGCATGTGGAAGAGGCGTGGCCGGGCGACATTATCGGCCTGCATAACCACGGCACTATCCAGATCGGCGACACCTTCACCGAAGGCGAAGAGCTGAAGTATGAAGGCATCCCCTATTTCGCCCCCGAACTGTTCCGCCGGGTGGTGCTGAAAGATCCGTTGCGCCTCAAGGCGCTGCAGAAGGGTGTGTTGCAGCTCTGTGAAGAGGGGGCCACCCAGGTGTTCCGGCCGTTGAAGAATAATGACCTGATCCTGGGCGCAGTGGGTGTGTTGCAGTTCGATGTGGCGGCGCACCGGTTGAAGGGGGAGTACGGCGTCGAGGCGATTGTGGAGCCGATCGGTGTCAACACCGCCCGCTGGGTCGAGTGTGATGATCCCCGGATGCTGGAACAGTTCCGCGCCAAGGCCCATGAAAACCTGGCCTTGGATGGTGATGATCAGTTGGTCTACCTGGCCCCGACCCGGGTTAACCTGAGTCTGGCCGAGGAGCGCTGGCCGGATATCCGCTTCCTGGCCACCCGGGAGCTGTAAATCGCCCTGAGCGGCTCGGTATACACCTGCCGGCTATCGGTTAAAGCCGCTCCTTCAATGAGTTATGATCCACTGAAAGTTTTTTAACGAGGTAGCAGAGATGGAAATTGATGCAATTGTGAAGTTGATCGAGACCGGGTTACCTGGTTGTGAGGCACGGGTGACCGGTGATGGCCGCCATTTTGAAGCGGTGGTGATCAGTGATGAGTTTGAGGGGAAAAGTCCGCTCCAGAAACAGCGGCTGGTGATGGCCACGGTCAAGCCGCAACTGGAGAGTGATGAACTGCACGCGCTGTCGATCAAAACCTACACACGGGAGCAGTGGCAGGCGCTGCAGGGTTAACGCGGTACTGATGTCCGGGTCGCTGGCGGGCGACCCGGACAGATCCCGCCGGAAAGCTCCTCAGTCAATCAACTCAAAGCTTGCCGATCTTGACCCGCCATTCGGCCGGGCCGCTCTGGTGCACCGAGTTGCCCTGGGTGTCCACCGCCACCGTTACCGGCATATCCTCCACTTCGAACTCCCGGATCGCTTCCATGCCCAGGTCCTCGAAGGCCACCATGCGGGAAGAGCGGATCGCCTTGGAGACCAGGAAGGCAGCACCACCTACCGCCATCAGGTAGATGGCACCGTGTTTCTTGATCGATTCGATAGCGCCCGGCCCCCGTTCCGCCTTGCCCACCATACCCAGCAGGCCCATGTCTCCCAGCATCATCTCGCTGAACTTGTCCATGCGGGTGGAGGTGGTGGGGCCAGCCGGGCCGACCACCTCGTCGCGTACCGGATCGACCGGGCCGACGTAATAGATGAAGCGGTTCTTGAAGTCGACCCCCTCGGGCAGTGGCTCGCCTTTGGCCAGCATATCCTGGATTCGCTTGTGGGCGGCATCCCGGCCGGTCAGCAGCTTGCCGGAGATCAGCAGACTTTCACCCGGCTTCCAGGTCGCGATCTCCTCCTTGGTAAGGTTGTCGATGTTGACCCGGCGGGCACCGCCGCCCTCCAGGCTGATCTCGGGCCAGTCCGATACCTTGGGCGGTTCCAGCACAGCCGGGCCGCTTCCATCCAGGGTGAACTCCACATGACGGGTGGCGGCGCAGTTGGGGATCATTGCCACCGGCAGTGAGGCGGCGTGTGTCGGATAATCCCGGATCTTCACGTCCAGTACGGTGGTCAGGCCACCCAGGCCCTGGGCGCCGATACCGAGGGCGTTGACCTTCTCAAACAGTTCCAGCCGCAGCTCCTCAACCCGGTTGCTGGGGCCGCGCTCCATCAGTTCGTGGATATCGATGTGCTCCATCAGGGACTCTTTGGCCAGCAGCATGGCTTTTTCTGCCGAGCCACCGATACCGATACCCAGCATACCGGGCGGACACCAGCCGGCACCCATGGTCGGTACGGTCTCCAATACCCAGTCCACCAGGCTGCCGGAGGGGTTGAGCACGGTGAATTTGCTTTTGTTCTCGGAACCACCGCCTTTGGCGGCCAGGGCGATCTCTACCGTGTTGCCGGGAACGATCTGGGTGTGAATCACTGCCGGGGTGTTGTCGCGGGTGTTGGTGCGGGCGCCGGCCGGATCACTCACCACCGAGGCGCGCAACACGTTGTCCGGATTGCCATATCCGCGGCGTACCCCTTCGTTGACCATATCCTCCAGGCTCATTTCCGCGTCCCACTGTACGTCCATGCCCACCTTGAGAATGGCGGTCACCATGCCGGTATCCTGACAGATAGGGCGGTGACCTTCGGCACACATCCTGGAGTTCACCAGGATCTGGGCCATGGCGTCCTTGGCGGCGGGGGATTGCTCTTTTTCCCAGGCGGCGGTCAGTGCCTTGATGTAATCGGCCGGATGGTAATAGGAGATATACTGCAGGGCATCCGCGATACTCTGGATCAGATCGTCTTGCTTGATAATGGTCATGGTTAGTCCCGGATGAGGTGATTATCTGAGGCGCCATTATACCTTCAGATTGGCCGGGAGGGGTAAAAAACCGTGTTAAAAAGGACGTTTGTCCAATAATCTGGCTACTTTAACTCCTTCAGTACTGAAATACCCTTTTTTCGTTGGGCGCGCAGGATGTCCAGTTCCCTGGACAGCCGATGTTTCCGCTCCGTGTCCCGTTCATGTTCCATGCGTTTTTTCAGTTTATGCTCCTTGTCCCGTAACTGTTTCAGCACCTCGCGCATCTTCTCGCGCTTTTTTCGCAAAGCCCGCTGGTCAAGGCTGAGGTAGTCTGCCAGTTTTTGCAGTAGTTTTTTTCGTTTCATAGCCGGCTGTTCCGCGGTCAGTTGGGTTGTGCGGTCTCTTCGATCTGCTCCTTGTCGGATACCGCCTGAAGCTCATTGTCATCCAGCGAGATGGTTCGTGCCACCTGTGTCAGCTCTCTGGGACCGGATGCGAACAGGGTCTGGGCGGCCCGTATCAGGTTTTTGGCAATGCTGTAGGTGTAGTGGCTGTCATTCATCAGGGATGATCCCTGTTGTGGCGAAATATTGTGTTGTCCGATCTGCCTGATCAGTGACGCGTTGAACGTCTCATGGGTCTCCGTGAGCATCAGCTTCAGGGAGTCCAGTGAGAGTATGGCCGTGTCGCTCTCATCCAACAGCCTGATATTTTCGAGCTGGCGGATGATATCGGCCAACTGGCTACGTAACTGGTCATAGGCATGGCGTAACGCCTTGTTGTCCGAATTGACGAAACGGAGCAGGTTTTTCTGCAGGTGTTTCACGTCCTTGATCGCCTCCACCACATGCTGGTTGGCCTCCCGCAGGTGGTGCAGGTCGGCGGACTGCTCCATTTGCCAGGAAAAGCCGGCCCGACTGATAAAGGCGATAATCTCGCTGTAGAGTCCCTTGATACTGCGTTCGTAGGCGGCGTCGATGTCCAGCTTGGTCAGCTTCTTTTGTGCACCGGCTATCTCCAGCAGGTCCAGGGTGGAGAGCACCTCGGGTTTTTTAAACCCCAGTGCGTGGATCACGATGCTCTGGGCATTGTCGTAGACGTGCAGGGACTCCTGCAGCACTGCCTTGGCGGCTGTTTCGGGAAACTCTATGGCCGAATCGGTCAGGTACTTCGGCCGGTCGATCTCGGCTTTTTTCTCCTTGATCAAGCGCTCCAGGAGATGCACCAGGGGCTTGATCAGGGGCGTCATGACCAGGACACCGATCAGGTTGAACAGGGTGTGAAAAACCGCCAGCTTGAGGGTGTAATCATTCTCCCGGATGCCGGTCAACTGGCTGATCTGCTCCACCACATAGATGAGCTGATAGATCAGCAGGATGGCAATCAGGCCGGTCATCAGGTTGAAAACCAGGTGCGCTCCCGCCAGGCGGCGGCCCTGGGCATTGGCGCTGATGGAGCCCAGTATGGCGGTGATGGTGGTGCCGACGTTGGCGCCGATGGCCAGTGCCAGGGCATTTTCATAAGTGATCTGCTGGGCGGCCAGGGCGGTGATTATCAGCACCAGGGTGGCGTGGCTGGATTGCATCACCACGGTGGCGAATGCGCCCAGCAGGGTGAACAGAAACAGGCCGGGATAACCGGCCACGGCAAACTGGGAGAGATTGATGGTATCCCGGAAGGCGTCGAAACCCTCCTTCATATAGTGGATGCCAAGGAACAGGAAGCCGAGCCCGGCCAGGATGTAGCCCACCCCGTTCAGATTTTTCGCTTTCTGCAGAATCAGCACTACACCGAATACCAGCATCGGCATGGCGTAGGCGGCAATATTGATCTTGAGCCCCAGTCCGGCGATCAGCCAGGCGCCGGTGGTGGTGCCCAGGTTGGCGCCAAAAATGATGCCGATGCCCGCCATCAAGCTCAGCAGTCCGGCGCTCAGAAAGGAGATGGTGATCACCGATATGAGCGAGCTGGATTGCATGATACTGGTGGATAGCATGCCGAACAGCAGGCTTTTCCAGGGCGTGGAGGTGCTGCGGTTAATCAGTCGTTCCAGTACTCCGCCGGTAAAGGTTCGAAACCCCTGTTCCAGTGACAACATGCCAAACATGAAAATGGCTACGCCGGCGGATATCTCCTTGAAATCCTCGCTCAGCCAGAAACCGTAGGCGAGGACAAAAAATATCGTTGGGAGCAGTATTTTTTTTAACATGGACCTGCCAGATTGGCTGTATAGAGAAAATTATTATCTGCCAACTCCTGTGCATGAGTATAGCGGCCAGAAGAAAAGGTTTTTGACTGCCTGGCCGGGAAGAGAGGATTGACCGAAGAAAGGGATTGGGTCCGGCTTGCGGACCTTCGGTGAGATCGTTAGTGGCTGAAAGTAACCAGCGGCAGGGGAGGGCGACTATCCCGTTTAAAATAACGGCGTCTAAAAAAACCGGGGTCCCTGTGACAGGAGACCCCGGTTTTATCTGCTTTTGCAGGTTTAAGCTGTTTGCTCCCTAGACCTGCAGCAGCAGGCGGGTGGGATCCTCCAGCATGTTCTTGATGGTGACCAGGAACTGTACTGCCTCGCGGCCATCGATGATGCGATGGTCATAGGAGAGTGCCAGGTACATCATCGGACGGATCTTGATCTCGCCATCGATAACCATGGGACGCTGCTGAATGGTGTGCATGCCCAGGATAGCGCTCTGGGGCGGATTCAGAATCGGCGTCGAGAGCATGGAACCAAACACACCGCCGTTGGAGATGGTGAAGGTACCACCGGTCAGCTCCTCATAGCTGAGTGAACCGTCATTGGCCTTCTTGCCGAAATCACGCACGGCTTTTTCGGTGTCGGCGAAACTGAGCTGGTCGGCGTCACGCAGGATAGGCACAACCAGGCCGCGGGGGGAGCCGACCGCGATACCGATGTCGTAGTATCCGTGGTAGATGATGTCTTTGCCATCGATGGAGGCATTGACCGCCGGGAACTGCTTCAGTGCTTCAACAGACGCCTTGATGAAGAACGACATAAAGCCGAGTTTGACCTCGTGATCTTTCTCGAACTTGTCCTTGTAGTTCTTGCGAAGATCGTTGATCGCCTGCAGATCCACCTCGTTGAAGGTGGTCAGAATGGCGGCGTTCTTCTGTGCCTCCAGCAGACGTTCGGCGATGCGGGCCCGCAGACGGGTCATGGGGACACGCTGCTCGGGACGGTCGCCTTCGATACCGGTCTGGGTGATTTCGCTCTCCGGGCTGGGTTGTGCCGGCGCCTTGCTGGCCGCGGCCTCCATGCTTTCGATATAAGCGGTTACATCGGTCTTGAGGATGCGACCATCCTTGCCGGTACCCACGATATCCTTGGGATCGATGCCCTTTTCTTTCACCAGGCGACGTACCGCCGGTGTCAGAACCGGTTCGTCATCGCTGGCCGCTTCGGCGGTGGCGGCTGCCGGTGCAGATGCCTGGGCTGCCGGTGCGCTGCCTTCCTGAATCGATGTCAGCAGATCACCTGCCTGAACGGTGTCACCCTCGGCCGCGCTGATGTCACCCATTATCCCGTCCATCGGGGCGGGCACTTCCAGAACGACCTTGTCGGTCTCCAGATCGACGAGATTCTCATCGCGGGAGACCGCGTCGCCCGGCTTCTTGTGCCAGGTGAGAATGGTGGCGTCGGCGACAGATTCCGGCAGCGCCGGTACGGTTACTTTGATACTCATTTTATGCAGGCGTCCTTCGGTTCATTGAGGGATTGATTCGGCCGGTCAGGGCTTCATCGATCAGGGTCTCTTGTTGTTGAACGTGTATCGGGTAGTATCCCACCGCCGGCGCGGCAGCGGCAGGCCGCCCCACGTAATAGAGGTGTTTACCCTTGTCCAGCAGGGTGTGGAAACGGTGCTTGATCTGATCCCAGGCCCCCTGGTTCTGGGGTTCTTCCTGGCACCAGATGAGCCGCTCTACCTGGGGATATTGATCGACTATCGAATCGAATATCTCGTGCGGGAACGGATACAGCTGCTCAATGCGGATAATGGCCACATTGCGCAGTCCCCGTGCCCGGCGTGCTTCCAGCAGTTCATAGTAGACCTTGCCGGAGCAGACCACGATATGCTCGACCTCGTTCGGATCCAGGTCATCGGTCTCCCCGATGACCGGCTGGAAGCCGCCCTGGGTAAACTCTTCCAGGGATGAGGTGGCCAGGCGGTGCCGTAACAGGCTCTTGGGCGACATCACGATCAGCGGCTTGCGCATCGGCCGCAGTATCTGCCGACGCAGCATGTGGAATACCTGGGCCGGTGTGGTGGGGACACAGACCTGCATGTTGTGCTCTGCACAGAGTTGCAGGTAGCGTTCCAGCCGGGCGGAAGAGTGCTCGGCACCCTGGCCTTCGTAGCCGTGCGGCAGCAGCATCACCAGTCCGCAATAGAGGCCCCACTTGGCGCCGCCGGAACTGATGAACTGGTCGATCACAACCTGGGCGCCGTTGGCAAAATCGCCGAACTGGGCTTCCCAGATGGTCAGTGCCCTGGGCTCGGTGGTGGCATAGCCGTACTCAAAGCCCAGCACTGCCTCTTCAGAGAGCAGTGAATCGATGACCAGGAAGTTGGCCTGATCTTCCGAGATGTGCTGCAGCGGCGTGTAGCTTTCGCCGGTCAGCTGATTGTGCAGTACCGCGTGCCGGTGGGAGAAGGTGCCGCGGCCGCAATCCTGGCCGGAGAGTCGTACCGGCGTGCCCTGGTCCACCAGGGAGGCGTAGGCCAGGCATTCGCCAAAGCCCCAGTCCACCAGCTGATCACCGCTGGCCATCTTGCGACGACCCTCGATCAGCTTTTTCACCCGGGGATGCAGGTCGAACCCTTCCGGGGTCTCCAGCAACCGGTTGGCCAGCATCGACAACTTGTCCTGGCTGATCGTGGTATCCGCCGGGTGTTCCCAGTCGATATGCTGATAGGGCGCCCAGTTGACGTGGTAGGGGTAATTCAGATCGGTCAGCGTGGGACGGGCAACGGTGGAGTTCTGCTCCAGGGAGGAGCGGTAGTCTTCCACCATGTCGCGACTCTGGTCAGGTGTAATAACACCCTCGGCGATCAGCTGGTCAGAGTAATTGGAGCGGGTGGTGGGTAACCGACGGATCTTCTGGTACATCATCGGCTGGGTCATGGCTGGCTCATCGGCCTCGTTATGGCCATGACGACGGTAGCAGACCAGGTCGATGATCACGTCTTTATGGAAGCGCTGGCGATAATCCATGGCCAGCCGGGTCACAAAGATCACCGCTTCCGGATCGTCTCCGTTGACGTGGAAGATGGGCGCCTGAACCATCTTGGCCACATCGGTGCAGTAGAGCGTGGAACGGGTGTCCAGCGGATTACTGGTGGTGAAGCCAACCTGGTTGTTGATAACAATGTGGATGGAACCGCCGGTGGTGTAGCCCCGCGCCTGGGACATCTGGAAAGTCTCCATCACCACGCCTTGACCGGCAAAGGCGGAGTCACCATGGATCAGAATCGGCAGCACCTCATTGCCTTCCCGGTCGCCGCGACGCTGTTGCCGGGCCCGGACCGAACCCTCGATAACCGGGCTGATGATCTCCAGGTGGGACGGGTTGAAGCCCAGTACCACGTGGGTAAAGCCGGTCGGGGTTTCGATGTCGGTGGAGAAGCCCATGTGGTACTTCACGTCACCGGAGCTCTTGTAGGGTTCCGGGCTTTTCCTGCCCTCGAATTCGTCAAACAGCTCGGCCGGCGCCTTGCCCAGAATATTGGTCAACACGTTAAGCCGTCCGCGATGGGCCATGCCGATGGCCACTTCCCGGATACCATCGCTGCCGCCCCGCTGGATCAGTTCATCCAGCAGCGGGATGAGGGACTCGCCGCCCTCCAGGGAGAAACGTTTCTGTCCGACGTAACGGGTGTGCAGGTACTTCTCCAGACCCTCGGCGGCGGTCAGCAGGGTCAGCAGCCAGCGCTTATCATCGGCGCTGAGGTCCGCTTTTGCCCGGGAGCCTTCAACCCGTTTCTGAATCCAGCGTTTCTGGCGGGTATCGGTAATGTGCATGTACTCAGAACCGATGTTGTTGCCATACACCTCTTTAATAAACTTGATGATTTCCCGCAGCGGCATCCGGTCCGGTGCAAACAGGGAGCCGGTGTTGAAGACCGTATCCATGTCTGCCTCGCCCAGGCGATGGAAGGCCGGATCCAGGTCCGGTACATCTTCAATCTCCCGCAGGCGCAGGGGATCCAGCGTGGCGTACTGGTGTCCGCGTACACGCCAGGCATTAACCAGGCGCAGCACCGCGGCCTGTTTTTCCGCAGCCCCCGGCGACATGCGTTCCGTGGTCTGTCTGGAAGCGGGCCGCTTCTCCCTCGCCAGACGGGCAAAATTCGATCTGACGGGGCCGTGTGCAATATCCGGTGCCTCGTTTGCGGAGTCCTTGATAATGTTATCGAAGCGTTCTCTCCAGGCAGAATCAACACTGCTTGGGTCCTGCAGGTAACTTTCGTAGAGATCCTCTATAAAGGCGGCATTACCGCCGGAGAGGGCAGATGTGTTGCGTAACAACTCCAGAAGTGCGCTCATTTGGATGATCGGCCTATTATTGAGTGGATGGGAGAGCGATTAGGGGGATAGTAGCATAAGAGACACTTTTTTAAAGTCTTTTTGTGGAATTAGTACAATCATCCAAAAATAGCTCGATTTTTGTGCAAGTGCATAATTCCGACAGGCGTGCCGGGTTGAACTAAATCACACTTATTCATGGAGTTAGATATTTATCCTGCCGGGGCGTTATACTGCCGTGAAGGTGTTGGAATAATGCGGGCTGAAACCGGAAATAACGTCAGTTTATGCAGGAATCGGAAAAAAAACAGAAGAAAAAGTGGGCGCGTCTCACCCTCAGTTCGCTGGAGGCTGACGTGGCCTATTTCGACGCTCGCCTGGCTTTGCTGAATGAGCACAAGAACACCTATTATCAGCTTGCCCAGTACCGTGCCTATACCGAGTTGGAGCGTGTCCTTTCCGATATCCTGACCCGATTGCAGGCGCGTAAAGATGCGCCTCCCCCATCCCCTGCTGCCACCGGTATCGAGGTGACAATCGAAACCGAGTCGGCACCGCTGAACGGTGTGCTGGTTGAGGAGAGTCGGCGCGCTGATGGTGCGGGGCAGGCGTAAGCATTGCCTGGATACGCTTTTCCCGGGCTTTCGGTAGTCACCGGATCAGCCGTCTGTCTGTGACCCGCCGGAACCCTGCCGTACGCGCTTCTCCTAAAAAATCGAATAGATCAGCACAGCATCCTGGTCAGGCGGCCATTGGCTGCCGATCGCGGGGTGCGGGCGATGGGGTGCTGAAGCGTGCCGTTTTAAACCGCCGTCAGACGATCTTTTACCGGGGCGGTGAAACATATCGACACCTGTGCCGGTCTGTTAGGGTGGCGTGGCAGGAAAATGGCGCCCCCGACACGATTCGAACGTGTGACTTCACCCTTAGGAGGGGTGCGCTCTATCCAGCTGAGCTACGGGGGCAGTGAGGGTGTCGTTCTGTCTCGGGTAAACCGTTCGACAGAGGGGGGCTGGTTCTCCGGCTCCCCCGAGAATGGCGCATTCTAGCATTTTCCCGGGGCTGTTTGGCAACCGGGCTAAAACCGCGCTGACTAAGCAGTATTCGTTGAGGTGCCGGTCACCTTAAACTATATAGATAAATTGTTGGTCAAGGACTTTTGTTATGTTGGATACAGCCCATCTGCTCTCTCCCACGACTTTTCCCGCGATTAATCGGGGGCAGTTGGAAACGCTCCAGATTAATCTGGGGTACCAGTGCAACCAGACCTGCAAGCACTGTCATGTCAATGCCGGTCCCAACCGCACCGAGATGATGGAGCGGGAGACAATCGAAGAGGTGCTGTGCTTTATCGACAGGCAGCAGATACGCCGTATCGATCTGACCGGCGGCGCACCCGAGCTGAATGTGCATTTCCGCTACCTGGTGGCGGCCGCCCGGGAGCGAGGTGTGGGGGTGATTGATCGCTGCAACCTGTCTATTCTGGGAGAACCGGGGCAGCAGACGCTGGGTCGTTTCCTGGCAGAACAGCAGGTGGAGGTGGTTGCCTCGCTGCCCTGTTATCTGCAGGAGAATGTGGACCAGCAGCGGGGGGCGGGAGTCTATGATGCCAGCATCCGGGGGCTGCAGCAGTTGAATAAGCTGGGTTATGCCCAGGAGGGCAGTGGACTGATACTGAATCTGGTCTTTAATCCCCTGGGGCCATCACTCCCGCCGGCCCAGTGTGCCCTGGAACAGGACTTCAAGCGCCGCCTGTGGGACGACCATGGCATCCGCTTCAGCCAGCTTTTCACCATCACCAATATGCCGATCAGCCGTTTCGGCAGCATGCTGCTCTCCAAAGGGCAGTTCCATGATTATCTGGCACTGCTGAGAAGCGCCTATAGCAGTGACAACCTGGACACAGTCATGTGTCGAAACCAGTTGAGTATCGACTGGCAGGGCTATCTCTACGATTGCGACTTCAACCAGATGTTGGAGATGCCCATATCCCGGGAAGGCCGGGACAAGATCCATATCAGCGAGATTACCGACCAGCAGCTGGAAGGGTGGGCGATCCGCATCGCCGAGCACTGCTACGGCTGCACCGCCGGGCAGGGCAGCAGTTGTGGTGGAGCGCTGAGTGACTAAACGGCAAAAGCGCCCTGCCAGCACGCTGTCAGTGGTGATCCCCTGTCTGAATGAAGCCCAAACCATTGGCCGGCTGCTGGAGACCCTTCAGGTTGCCCGCGCCCGGGGCGTGGAACTGATCCTGGTGGATGGAGGGAGCCGGGATGATACCGTGTTGCGGGCGGCGCCCCTGGTGGATAAGTTAATCGAGTCGACCGCCGGGCGGGCGCGGCAGATGAATGCCGGGGCGGCAGTCGCAACCGGCCGGATTCTCTGGTTTCTGCATGCCGATAGCGTTATCCAGGCGGATTTCCCCGACCGCATCCTTGCCGCCATGGCGTCCACGGCGCGTGGCTGGGGGCGTTTCGATATACGCCTGTCCGGCCGCCATCCGTTATTACGTGTCATCGAGTTCATGATGAACTGGCGCTCCAGGATCACCGCAATCGCCACCGGTGATCAGGCTATCTTCGTGCGTCGGGAGCTGTTTGCCGAGCTGGGTGGATTTCCGGCCATTCCGCTGATGGAGGATGTGGAGATGAGCCGGCGGCTCAAGCGCTGCTCCCGGCCAGTGATCATGCCGCAACGTCTGGTGACCTCCAGTCGCCGCTGGGAAGCCCGCGGCATAGTGCGCACCATACTGCTGATGTGGCGTTTGCGCTGGGCCCATTTTGTCGGCGTCGATCCGGCGCGACTGGCGGAGCGTTACCGGTAATGCGTTTTCCCGCTGCCCGTATTCTGCTGTTTGCCAAGGCGCCGGTGCCGGGACAGGTGAAGACGCGCCTGATTCCGGCGGTTGGGGCAAAGCGGGCCGCGGCGATCTACCAGGAGCTGCTGACGCGCATGCTCACCGAAGTGACCACCGATATTGCCCCGGTCGACCTGTGGTGCGCGCCGGACACCTGGCATGGGGTTTTTCAGGCCGCGGCACGAAGCCTGTCGGTTACGCTTCACACGCAGGTGGCCGGTGACCTGGGCCAACGCATGGCCCAGGCGGCGCAGCAGGCGTTGGGCCGGTCAGAGTCGGTGCTGTTGGTCGGTGGGGATTGTCCGGTGCTGGCGCGTGGGCATCTTTGTCAGGCGCTGGAGTGGCTTGCGGAAGGGAGCGAGGCGGTGTTGGGGCCGGCCGAGGATGGTGGCTATGTACTGCTCGGGTTGCGGCAAATGGATTACCAGCTGTTCAGCGATATGCCCTGGGGAACCGGGGCGGTGCTGGAGTTGACCCGTCAGCGCCTTGCCCGGCAGGGGCGGCAGTGGCGCGAACTGGAGCCGCTCTGGGATCTGGATCGGGAGAGCGATCTGCGGCGTTATCAGCAGATGCGGGCGCTGGATGGCAGCGCCTGCCTGGAAAGGTAGGTGCTGTTTGGTTCAGGCCTTGGCCAGTGAATGGCCGGGCTGGTCCGGGTTCTGCTCGCCCGTGGCGCCGTAGGTGTTGCGGCTCTCGCTACGGCCGCAAAGCAGGTCCAGAGCCTGTTTGTTGTGACGCTGATTGAGCGCCAGGATGCCGCCGTTGATCTCATTCTGTTGTCGCAGTTGCTCCGCTGCCTCGCCCAGTTGGCGCCACAGGTCGGTACAGGCGGTAGCGCTGCCGGATTGAAAAAGCTGGTTCAGTTCGGTTGAGCCAGCGGCGATGCCGAATGAGGCGAGCAGGTTCTCCCGTTGCCCGGAACAGGCCTGCATCTGTTTAACCGCCTGCTGTTTTTCTCTGCTGATTTCCAGAACCTGATCGGGATCGGTTGATTTCAGCGCCGCCTGTTCGCGCTGCAGAATCTCTTGCAGCATGCGGGCGCACTTCAACTCGGCCGAAATGGCCTGGGCGAGTTGGTTCTGCTGATCGGCAGAGAGGGTCATCATTTACTCCTTTGAGTCCATTTTGGAAAACTCCCGCTCCTGGGCCAGCAGGTTCTCTGCGGCCTCTTCCGGCTCAAAGGCAAATGTGCCGGTGGCGAGCGAACGTTGCACATCAGAGACGTGCTGGGCATCGGCGATCGGCAGGCTGGCGATCTGCGCTTCAAGTTCCTGAAGGCGAGTCGCCGATCCGGTCAGGCTGACCGTGTCACCGGCGCCGCCGTCGGATTTACCGGCGCGTGATGCCCCCGCTGTCTGGGATTTGCTGGTCGCCGCGCTTTGCGTGCTTTCGCCGGTACTGATGGGGTGTCCGGACGGACCTTTTATCTTCATGCTGTTCATCACCTTGCTTAGAAAGTACCCACTTCCGTAGCGGCCAAACGGCTATAAGCTTTAGTTACAATATAGTCTGTCTGATGCTGAAAATCCGGGTCAGTTCACACTGCGGAAGCGCTTTGTTGGCGCCTCCCGGTCCATGCCGTCCGCCTAGGTTGTGGCCTTGACCACGCCGGTGTCGATGACGGTCGCCTCAATCTGTCGATTGGAGCTGTTGTTCTTCACCTTGATCCGCTCGCCGATGGCGCCGTTGGCGAGCGCCTTGCCGCTCATGCGGACCACCAGGGTGCCGATTTGCGCCACAATCACCACCTGGCTGCCTTTTTTAACCGCGTGCTGAACATTCAATTGCCCCGGGGTTACGATGGCGCCCGCGTGGATGCGCCGCTTGACGATCTTGCCGACAGCCTGGCGGGGGCGCTCGATATAACCCCGGTGCAGTTTTGCCACATCCCGCTGTTCGGTTTTGATGTCGGCTGATGTGATAACGGTATCCTTGGGCAGTTCCCGGTTGGCGACCACGATCTCCTTGATCAGGGAGAGGGTGACCGGCACATAAAGGGTCCAGCCGTCGTCCGCGTTACAGCGTACGCCAACCGTGATCCGGGATCTGTTTTTACGGCTGTAGGGTGAGAAGGTCTCCAGATCCTCATCGCACGCGGCCAGGCGCAGCCGGCTGTCCAGTCGTTTGGCTGTGGCGCGTACCTGCTCGGCTTGCTGGTCAAATTGATCCAGCACATGCTGCTCCGCCGCCTCGCGTATACTGTCATGGGACTGCATCTGGCCTGCCGCGGCGGGGGCGGTCATCAGTGACCAGGCGATAAGCAGGCCAGGCCAGTAGTGCCATATCCTGATTGCGGGTGTTAATCTGCTCATGGTGTCACCTGTAAAAACACATTTAGCTCCATTGTTTGCCGCTAGGAAATATGCAAAATACATGCCCGATTAGGCGGTAACCGGGTTCGGGGGGTGGATATTACGCTGCGGCGTGGTTGCTGCTCCTAAAGCAATGGGTGGGTGGGTCGCTAACATGGCACAGGGCAAACAGAGGGGAGTTAGAGATGGCGGGCGTTCTTGACGGGGTAGATCAACGTACCAGGCTGGCGGGCCGAAATCGGCTGGAGCTGCTGTTGTTCCGGCTGGCGGGAGAGCAGCGGTTTGGTATTAACGTGTTCAAAGTACAAGAGGTTATCCAGTGCCCGCCGTTGACCCAGCTACCCGGTTCCCATCCGGTGGTGCGGGGCATTGCCAATATGCGGGGTAAAACCATCACGGTGGTGGATCTCTCCCACGCCATCGGGGGGGCGCCGCTGGATAGTACTGAAGGGCGTTTTGTGGTCATTACCGAGTATAACCGCAGGGTGCAGGGGTTCCTGGTGGGCTCGGTGGACCGTATTGTGAACATGAACTGGGCTGATATCCTGCCACCGCCCAGGGGCGCGGCCAAAGAGAGTTACATGACTGCTGTGACCCGTGTGGACGATGATCTTGTGGAGATTATCGACGTGGAGAAGGTGCTGAGCGAGATCGTGGCCCTGCGCGAAGAGGTGTCGGAGGGCGTGATTGACGAGGAGGCGATCGACGAGACCCAGCATGTGCTGGTGGCGGATGATTCTGCCGTGGCCCGCAAACAGGTCAAGCGTGTACTGGACCGGCTGGGCGTGATGGCTACAATCTGCAACGACGGCAAGCAGGCGCTGGATCAGCTCAAGGCATGGGCCAGCGAGGGGCGTCGGGTATCGGACTTTCTCTCCCTGATTATCTCGGATGTGGAGATGCCGGCGATGGATGGATACACCCTGACCACTGAGATACGCAAGGATCCGGCACTCGCCAATTTGCCGGTTATACTTCATACTTCACTGAGTGGCGTGTTCAATCAGAGCATGATCGAAAAGGTGGGAGCCAATGCGTTCCTGGCCAAATTTGATCCGGATGAGCTGGCCAGAGTAGTACAGGCGCGTCTGAAGGAGCACAAGGAGGAATTGAAAGCACGCTCCTCCCGA
>NPIF01000633.1_pt1 | contig 48910 bp, 40 predicted proteins | sample 8637461 | NCBI WGS metagenome assembly NPIF01 (sample SAMN07420641, study PRJNA396082) | bioreactor metagenome | isolation source: sample BR12 brine-fed electro-methanogenic bioreactor BR | place: Japan: Kochi | collected 2016-12-09
TTACAAAAAAATAATAAAAATATAATATAATAACATAAATATATATATTATAAGGATTTATATAAATATTACTTAAGTCTAATTTAAAAAAATAAATAAATTTCAGAATTTTATGTGATAAAATCACATATAAAAAATGAAAAAATAGATAAAATAATATTGAAATATTTGAAATGATTTATTTTTATATATTAATTTTAAGTATATAACGGTAGAAAAATAAAATATTTCAATTTTAGATTTTTTTAAAATAATGGAAAAGGTAAGAATAAAAAAAAGATATAACAAAAAATAGTTTAAAAATGTTAACTATATAATTTATATATAAATATATAGTTTTTACTAGCAACTACTTGATTTTTTTTATTCTTTTAGTAGAATTTATTTACACATAAGAAAAATGCTGATTGTTTTCTTTGTAAAATTTTATACAGATTAATAAAAAAGTGTTTTTTATTTGAAGTTTTATGTATTTTGTTATATTTTAATTGACAAATAGAAATATTTTAATGAAAATATTTATAGATGTTTTTATAAGTTGCAAAATTTATAAATTGAAATAATTTCGTATAACAAGTTGTAAAGAGAGGACAAAATGATAAACTTATGTGCTTTAAGACAAATGATAATGGATCTTCACATTGTTGAGGAACATTTAAAGGTAGAGGTTGGCGTAACTTTTAATGAAGCTGCGATATTATGTGCAATTGATTCAGGTTTTACTGAACCAGCAGCTATAGCTAAACAAATGAATCTTTCGCCTTCTAGAACAAGTAGACTGCTTACTTCAGTAGAAGCAAAAAAATTAATAAATAGAAGGAATTCTAAATCCGATAAAAGAGTTGTTCATATTTCTTTGTCACAAAGAGGACAAAAAGTATTAGATCAATTACATGATAGCGATGCAAAATTCCCTCCTTATATTGAAGAAGCAATTAAAAAAGGATCAGAGTTAATTGAAGACTAAGAAGACCTATGTAGTTGTTGGTGGTGTAGCCGGTGGTGCAGGTGTAGCAGCTCGTCTAAGAAGATTAGATGAGAATGCTACAATTATAATGTATGAGAAGGGACCTTATGTAAGTTTTGCAAATTGTGGTTTACCTTATTATGCAGGTGGTACTATTAAGGAAAGAGAAAGTCTTTTTGTTACACAAGTATCAACATTTACAAATGCATTCAATATTGACGTAAGAATAGAAACTGAAGTTGTCTCTATTGATAGAGAAAACAAAACTATTAAGGCTGTAAATGTTCAAACAAAAGAAGAACATGAACAGTCTTATGATAATTTAGTATTAAGCCCTGGTTGTGATCCATTTATTCCACCTATTAAAGGTATGGATGATGAAGCAATTTTCACAGTTAGAAATGTACCAGATATTGATAAAGTTGTTGCTAAAATTTCTGAAGCTAAAAAAGCTGTAGTTGTTGGCGGTGGTTTTATTGGTATTGAAATGGCAGAAAATTTAACTGAAAAAGGAATTGATGTTTCTTTAGTTGAAGCTGCAGATCAAGTTATGATAACAATGGATATGGATATGGTAGCACCTGTTCATGAAACATTGCGATCTAATGGTATTAAATTATATCTTTCTCAAGCTTTACAAGGTGTAGAGAGAAAAGGTGACAAAGTAAATGTTATCTTGCCAAATTCAACTATTGAAAATGTTGATATGGTTATTTTATCTATCGGAGTAAGACCAGCTTCAAAACTTGCAAAGGATGCAGGACTTAAATTAGGTCCTAGAGGTCATATAGTAGTTGATAAACTATGTAAAACAAGTGATGAAAATATTAGCGCAATTGGCGATGCAATTGAATACCCTTCTCCTCAATTAGAAGGTAGTAATGCAATTGCATTAGCTGGCCCTGCTAATAAGATGGCACGTTTATGTGCAGATGCTATTGTTAATGGTGATTGCAGAGAGTATGTAGGAACTTATGGTAATAGTATTGCAAAAGTATTTGATTTAAACTGTGGTTCTGTTGGTTTAAATGAAAAAATGCTTGAAAGAGCAGGTATGGAATATGGTGTTGCAGTAACTCATGCCTCCCACCATGCAGGTTATTATCCAGGTGCTTTATCAATAACAGCAAAAATATTGTATGATAAAAAAACTGGAAAACTATTAGGTGGTCAAGCTGTCGGTTACGCTTCAGTAGATAAGAAATTAGATGTTCTTTCTACATTATTATATAAAGACGGAACAATTGAAGACTTAGCGAATTTTGAACAAGCATATGCTCCTCCATTTAATGGTGCAAAAGATATTTTAAATATGCTTGGCTTTATTGCTTTAAATGCAGCAGATGGTTTAGATAAAATCATTGATTACAAAGAAACTGAAAAGAAACTTCAAGAAGGTGCTCTATTATTAGACGTTAGAACTGAAGATGAATATAAGTTGGGTTCTATTGAAGGCTCTATTCTTATTCCTCATTCTGAATTACGACATAGAATTAATGAAATACCAAAAGATAGAGAAGTTGTAATTATGTGTGGAATTGGCTTAAGAGGTCATATTGCTTATAGAATTTTAGCACAAAAAGGTTATGATAAAATTTATAATTTAGTAGGTGGTTATAAAACTCTTAAAGCTATAATGGATGATAGAGAAGCTAGAAATGAAATTCCTTTAGAAAATGTTCTTCAAAAAACTGTATGTAATGATATTGATATTGATTTAACTGATGAAGATATGGTTCTTGTTGATGCTTGTGGACTACAATGCCCAGGTCCTATTCTACAACTAAAGAAAAAAGTTGATGATATGGAAGTTGGTCATGTCCTAAAAATTAAAGCAACTGATCCAGGATTTAGAAAAGATGTAAATTCTTGGTGTAAAATGACAAATAATTCTCTTCTTGATATTAGTAAGAAAGATGGAGTCATTGAAGCTATAATTAAGAAAGGTGATGATAAGAAACCTCAGGCAGTACAAGCTAAAAATGGTGCTTCAATAATTATGTTCTCAAATGATTTTGACAAAGCCTTAGCTTCATTTGTATTAGCAAATGGTGCAGCAGCTTCTGGTAAAGATGTTACAATGTTCTTTACATTCTGGGGATTATCAGTAGTAAGAACAAAACCTAATAAAAAAGTTTCAAAAGACTTTATGGGTAAAATGTTTGGAGCCATGACCCCATCAGATATGGATCATTTAAAATTATCTAATATGAACTTTGCAGGTATGGGTCCTAAGATGATGAAAAGTAGAATGAAGAGTAAACAAGTAGATCAACTCAGAGCTATGTTTAGCCAAGCTCGTATGAGTGGTGTTAGAATGATTGCTTGTCAAATGTCTATGGATATTATGGGAGTTACTGAAGCTGAATTATTAGAAGGTGTTGAAGTTGGTGGTGTAGCTACATATTATGAAGCAGCTAGCAATTGTGATGTTAACTTATTTATTTAGTTTTTATAAAAGATAAATTAATAGCCCTGTTCATATTGAACAGGGCCTTATTTTTTTATTTATCATCTAACTGATTTATAATTTGTGCATCGGTCTTTATTGGTATTATTTTTCTAATAAATGGTTGAATTCCTGTGTAAGTTTTTTGGAATTCATCTTCACTTTCTTTTAATGCTGCTTGCCATGCTGCTCCAAATCCTGGAGAGTTAAGTGTTAATCTATCAGCTGCTAATTGATAAACATGTAATCTAGTAACTTCTCGTCTACCAGGTTTTTGAGAATATGTTGAAACTGTAATTCTAAGGTTTTCATTTTCTTTTTTTAAAATTTCTACTTCAGCTTTAAGTTTTTGTAACCCTTCACTTTCAAGATCCATTCTATCAGTTAGCATATTTTTTAATTTATTAACTTCTCTTTTATGTTCTAAATCTTTTTTGTGAGCTCTAGCACTCATGGAAATTAATACGACAATTGCAATAGCAATTCCAATTCCAAGACCTATTAATAGTTGTTGCATCTATTGCCTCCACTTCTATTAAAAGAATACTAAAAAGGTGTCAAATTGTCAAAAGTAAAGATAACTAAAATACCCTACATTGTATTTATGTAGGGTATTTTATTAATCTTTTATTTAATAATTATTTAGAAAATCTTTTAATTACAGCTTCTTTACTGTTTTCAATTGCTTCGGGAATTGAAACTCTACCTTCAAAAACAGCCATATCTTTAAATCCAGTTCCTGTTAATAATACACAAACATCAACATCACTTCCGAATTCTTTCTTTAAGTGTTCGTTGTCTTTCTTTAGAGCTGCCCAAGCACAAGCTGCTGCAGGTTCAACAAAAATACCAGCTTCGCTTGTTAATTCTAATTGTGCGTTTATTATCTCTTCGTCTTCAACTTCAACACACCAACCTTTACTATCTCTTATATAATTAACAGCCATTCTACCATTAGCAGGAGATGAAACAGAAATTGAATCAGCTCTTGTTGTAGCTTTTTCAATAGCATTATAATTATTATTTTTGAAAGCTTGAGAGATTGCATTGCTCTTAGTTGATTGAGAACAAACTAGGTGAGGAATTTTATCAATTAATCCAGCTTCATATAAATCATAGAAACCTTTATAAACACCACCAATTATACAACCATCGCCAACAGGTACATAAACAACTTCAGGAACTTTTCTTCCCATTTGTTCAAATAATTCAATTGAAATGCTTTTTTTACCTTCAATTGTCATTGGATTATAAGCAGTATTTCTATTAATTCCACCAAATTCATCTGTATAAGCAATACTTAGTGCAAAAGCATCATCATATGTTCCTTTTACAGGAACAACAGTTGCTCCATATAATACGCTTTGCATTAGTTTATTAACTGGAGCTGTTTCTGGAACAAAAAGAACAATTTCTAGACCATAAGCAGCACCTGCACAACTCATAGCAGCTCCTGCATTACCAGTAGATGCTAAAGCAATTTTATCCATATTATAATGAAGCGCTTGTGCAGCAATTAATTGAGATGCTCTATCTTTGAAAGAGCCTGATGGGAGTTGGCTATCTAATTTACATCTTAAATTTTTTAAGCCAAGTTTTTTTGATAGTCTCTTTGGATTTGCTAGTGGAGTACCTCCAACAGGGAAACAATCTCTATCTGGAACATCAAAAGGGAAAAAATCATACATATCCACATGATCTTTTTCTTTTAATTTTGCTAAATCATCTTTATTTAATTTAACAATTAAATTTCCTTTTGGGAAAGTATTTTCTTCTTGTTCTTTAGAACAGTGAGGACATTGATATATTACTTCCTCTGTTTCAAAAGTTCTTTTACAATCATTACATTCATAAATATAGCGCATTATATCTTTTCCTTATCAAGTCGAAGGACATGCCCAAGCATGTCCTCCACTTATTTGTATAATTATTCCTTTGATGTAGGAAGTTATGCTAAAATTTCAGCATTAAATTCTTCAATTAATTTGTCGATTTTTGCTGTTAATTTTGGTAAATCTGTCCAGTAATCTTTGTCATACCATTGACGATTGATTTCTTCATAAGTTTTACCTTGTTGTTCTACCCATGTGTAGTATTTTAAGTTATGAACAGCTAGTCTGTCATAGTAACCTAATTCTTTCATGTTAGCAATGTTTTGACCCATTAATGCTTTGTAGTAAATTCTGATACTATCATCACGATCACAAACACCAATTTGTTCTTCTAATTCTTTAATACGAGAAGTATACATTTCACTTGAGTCTGTTAATACAGTAAATATTACATCATCTTCATCATATTCGAAGAATTTAGCAACTTTCATAGCACCTAATACGTTACCAACACCACTGATACCATATAATTCTAATTTATCGATGTCTTCTTGTTTTACACCTTGTTCTTTTAGATATTTAATACCTTCTGGTTCGTTGAACATACGATAAACATCCATACAATCTTCATCATCAACTGCTACAACAATATCAGTATTTTTTACATTATGAATCCAAGGAACGTGTTTATCACCAATACCTTCAATTCTATGACCACCGAAACCGTTTCTTAATAATGTTGGACATTGTAGAGCTTCAGCTGCACAAACTTTCATTGTAGGGTAAACAGTTTTTAAGTAATCTCCAGCTGCTAAAGTACCACCTGAACCAGTTGCACTTACATAAGCTTTAACATTTTCATCTTTAATTTCTAATTGTTTTAGAACTTCTTCAATTGCTCTACCTGTTACTTCATAGTGCCATAGGTAGTTTTCAAATTGGTCAAATTGGTTAAAGATAACAATATGATTTCCTCTTTCAGCATCTAATTCGTGACACTTGTCGAAGATTTCTTTAACGTTTGATTCACAACCAGGAGTTGCAATAACTTCACCAGCAACACTTTGTAACCAGTTGAATCTTTCTTGGCTCATTTCTTCAGGAAGAATAGCAATTGATTGACAACCTAATAGAGCTGAGTTATAAGCACCACCACGACAGTAGTTACCAGTTGATGGCCATACAGCTTGTTGTTCAACTGAATCAAAGTTACCTGTTACTAATGCAGGAGCTAAACAAGAATATGTAGCACCTACTTTGTGAACACCACAAGGGAACCATTTACCACATAAAGCAATAATTCTAGCTTTTACACCAGTGATTTCACGAGGAACTTCTAAGAAGTTAACACCACCAAATTCGCCACCTTTTGCAACAGCTTCATTGTGCCATGTAACTCTATAAAGGTTTACTGGATCTACATCCCATAATCCAGTATTATCTAATTTCTTTTTAATATCTTCAGAAACTAGAGATGGATCTATCATTTCTTTAAAAGTAGGTAATAGAATACCTTTTTCTTTACAACGTTGTATGTTTTTTGCCCTTACTTCAGGATTAACGTTTAAATTAATTAACATAAAATTTATTTCCTCCAAGAAATCTTTGAAAATTTAACTAGACATAGTATTGTAAGAAAAATGAAATTTGTAAAGTAAAAAATGCAAATATTTATTTTTTTTATATATTTTTTTCGTTTTTCCTTAAATTTTTTATATATATTGATGTTTTCGTAAGAAAACGATAAAACATCTACTAAACAATATTTACTAAACGGATGAATAGTTTATTGCACTTTATAGAGAAAAATTGATAAATAAGTTATATTTATATCAAAATAATGTCTTTAGGTTATAAAAATATTTTTAATTTATAAAAAAATATAAGATTTTCTTAATTATTTATTCTCTTAATAGAAAATATATGAAGAGGCTATTATTTAATATCACAATGCTTCTATTACTAATTAAGTTCATAAAAAAATTATACTAATAACTCTAATAGTTAAAGTTTAGCCTTTAATATTTATTCTTATTAAAAAGGGTGGTTCTCCCACTTTATATAATATAGTTTTATTATAGATTCTTCTTTTTAATTTTTAATTATTTATTGACTATAATAGAGTTCTTTTTTTCTTTAATATTGTTGTTGTTTTAATCATATTTTTATTTAAATTTATACTCTTTTTGATGGCATTTTTATCAAAGTTAAAAAGAAAAATATTATATTAAAAGTTAGAGTAATAACAATTGAATTATTTTATTTTTTTAAACATTTTTTTACGATAAAAGATATGTATAAAATACTTTATTTATAAAAAATCATAAAACCTACAAATCGATGTAATTTATAATTTATTTAGTTTATATTTATGGATAAATAAATTTTATATCCGACATTGTAATAAAGGTTAAAATTTTAATGTGAACAATAAGACATAAATATCATCAAATGTGTAAATAAAATGAAGAAAAGGATGTTTTGTATGTTTTTTTTTAATTCTTAAGAAAAAATTATGAAAAATACTATATTTATGCTTGTATACAAATGTTAATTCCCCTATAGTAAGGCAACGTAAAAACACATGTTGCAATTTGTTGCAAAAAATTGTTGACAACATGAGATTTCACATTACAATAGGAAAGGGGATAGAGAGGAGTCTCTATCATTTTTACAGGTAAAATTATTAAGGAGTAACACAATGTCAGACATTATGCGTCCGGTTCCTTTTGGGGAATTAATTAACAGAGTAATAGGTGAATATAAAAACCAAGGTTCTATTTTCTCATTAAAGAAAGACCAATTTTTTGTTGATAAGAGAGAAAAAAGTGGCAAAGTATTTAACCAAAGTTGTACAACTTATGTTGGTCCAGCTGCAGGGCCTCATACTCAGTTAGCTCAAAACATAATAACAAGTTACCTAGCTGGATCTCGTTTTATAGAATTAAAAACTGTTCAAATTATGGATAGATTAGAGATAGCTAAACCTTGTATCGATGCAAGAGATGAAGGCTACAACGTTGAGTGGTCAACAGAATATACTTTAGAAAAAGCTTGGGATGAATATGCTAAAGCTTGGATTTTATGTCATTTAATAGAATCTTTATTAAATAAAGGTGAAGTAAGTGACCCTACTTTTATTTTCAATATGAGTGTTGGCTATAACCTAGAAGGTATTAAAACAGATAGAATGCAACAATTCATTAATTCAATGATGGATGCAGAAAAAGATTCACGTTTTAAAGAATATTTAGATGAATTAAATTCATTATTAAAAGATGGTGATTTATTTGCTGGAACTTCTTTTTCTGGTTTAGAAGAAAAACTTGCAGACAATCTTGTTAATCATATTTCTAATAAAATTTGTGAATCTGTTACAATTAGTACAATGCATGGATGTCCTCCAAAAGAAATTGAAGCTATTTGTAATTATATGTTAAGCGAAAAGAAAATTGATACTTTCGTTAAATTAAATCCAACTTTATTAGGTTATGATGGTGTTAGAAATATTCTAGATACATTAGGTTATGATTATCTTCATTTATCAAGAGATTCATTTGATCATGACTTACAATATGCAGATGCAATAGCTATGTTACATAGATTAGTTGATTTAGCTAAAAAAGAAGGTAGAGGTTTTGGTGTAAAATTAACAAATACTTTAGGTTCTGTTAATGATCAAGGTGAATTACCAGGAGATGAAATGTATATGAGTGGTAGAGCTCTTATGCCAATTTCAGTAAATGTAGCTGCAAAATTATCAACAGAATTTAATGGTGAATTACCAGTTTCATATTCAGGTGGTGCAAATGCTTTAACTATTTCTGATATTTTTGAAACAGGTATTAGACCAATAACAGTTGCAACTGATATGTTACATCCAGGTGGTTATGCGAGAATGGTACAAATGGCTAATATTCTTGATAGAAACACTACATGGGAAATGGATAAAATTGATGTAGATAAATTAAATGAATTAGCTAAAAAATGTTTAGAAAATGAATATTTAGAAAAAGCATTTAGAGGAACAGATAAAGCAAAAGTATATAAAGATTTACCATTAACAGATTGTTATGTAGCTCCTTGTGTAGAAGCTTGTCCAATCCATCAAGACGTTCCAGATTACGTTGCTCTAATGGGTGAAGGTAGATATGCTGATGCATTAGCTGTAATCTATTTAAAGAACCCTTTACCATATATCACAGGTACAATTTGTGATCATCAATGTCAATTACATTGTACAAGAATGGATTATGAAGGTTCAGTTCAAATTCGTGAAATTAAAAAACAAGCTGTCGAAAATGGATTTAAAGACTTTAAAGAAATGTGGGTAGCTCCAAGTGAAAGAAGTGAATTTAAGGCTGCTATTGTTGGTGCAGGTCCTGCAGGTTTATCTGCCGCTATGTTCTTAGCTCGCTCAGGCTTCCAAGTAACAGTTTTTGAAAAAGAAGAAACAGCTGGTGGTGTAGTAAGAAACGTTATTCCAGAATTCAGAATTCCAGAAGAAGCTATTGAACATGATGTTGAATTTGTAAAAGCACACGGTGTTGATTTCAAATTTGGTGTTTCAAAAGATGAAACAAAAATTGATACTCTTAAATCAGCAGGTTTTGATTATGTATTCTTTGCAATTGGTACTGAAAAAGATAATCCTTATTCACTAGTTGGTGGTGATGATATCTTAGTAGAAGCACTTCCTTTCTTAAGAGCATTTAGACGTGGTAGCGATGAAGCTAGATTAAACAAACATGTTGTTGTTTTAGGTGCAGGTAATGTAGCTATGGATACAGCACGTGCTGCTAAACGTGTAGAAGGCGTTGAAGATGTAACTATTGTTTATAGAAGAAGCGTTGAACAAATGCCAGCAGACAAAGAAGAGTATGAATTTGCACTAGAAGATGGAATTAAATTTGAATTCTTAGCTGATCCAAGTGAATATAAAGATGGTAAATTAGTACTTAAAAAAATGGTATTAGGTGAAAAGGATGATTCAGGTCGTCGTCGCCCAATAGCAACTGATGAAACATTTGAAATTGATTGTGATAATATTATTACAGCTATTGCATCTCATGTTGATGAAGAAGATGTTAATTTCTATGGTTTACCAGTTAATGAAAGAGGTAAAGTTGTTTATAACAAAGAAACTCTTGAATCAAGTATTGAAGATGTTTATATGATTGGTGATATGCAAAGTGGTCCATTAACAGTTGTTGAAGCTATTGCATCAGCAAGACTTGCAGTTGATTCTTGTATTGATAAACTATTAGATTCTATTGAAGATGAAGATACTTGTGAATGCGGTGATGATTGCGATTGTGGAGATGATTGTACTTGTGATCATGATCATGATGACTATGAAGAAGAAGATGTAAATATTGAAGAATTAACAGCTCAAGAAAATGCTTATTTTAAAGAATTAAGAGTTAAGAAAGGTAATGTAACTTTATCAGTTGATAAAGACACAAAAGAATTCTTAGAAAATGAAGCTATGAGATGTAATGAATGTAATTACCTCTGTAATAAATGTGTTGAAGTTTGTCCAAACAGAGCAAATGTTGCAATTGATGTAAGAAATATCGGTATCTTTGAAGATCCATTCCAAATTGTTCACATTGATGCATATTGTAATGAATGTGGTAACTGTGGAACTTTCTGCCCATATAACCAAGCTCCATATAAATCAAAATTAACACTATTCTCAAGAAGAGATGATTTTGATAATTCTACTAATTCTGGTTTCTTAGTAAGTGGCTCAGACGTATTAGTAAGATTAGATGGTAAATTATATGAATGCGAAATTAACGGGGACGGAATGTTAGAAGGCGAAGAAGGAGTAACTGAAGAAGTTGCAGCTATCATCGAAGAAATCTTCTTATCATATAGTTACCTACTTGGTGAAGTAGACGAATAGGATAATACTATGGATACACTATTTAAGAATGTAAGAATTATGCAAACAAAAGCACCTTTTGAAGTATTAGAAGGTATGGATGTTTTAGTAAAGGGCGATAAAATCGCCCAAATTGGTAAAGACTTAGTAAGTGAAGGTGCTTCAATCATTAATGCTAAAGGTAAGACTTTAATGCCAGGTAATGTTTGTGCTCACCATCACTACTATAGTGGTTTATCAAGAGGTATGTTAGTTAATGCAGGTCCACAAACTGATCTTATACAAATTTTAAGAGAATGGTGGTGGAGACTTGATAGAGCATTAGATGAAGAAGCTTGTTATTATTCATCTCTAATATGTTCTTTAGATGCAATTGCAGCAGGTACAACTAGTGTAGTTGATCACCATGCTAGCCCAAATTATATCAAAGGTTCTCTATCAACTATTAAAAAAGGTATGGAAGAAGTTGGCCTTAGAGGTATGACTTGTTATGAAGTAACTGACAGAAATGGTGGAATGAGTGAAGTTGAAGCTGGTGTTCAAGAAAATGTTGATTTTGCAACTAGTGGTACTTCAGATATGGTTAAAGCAATGATTGGTGGACATGCTCCATTCACAATTCCTGATGAAGGACTTAAGTTGATGAGTGAAGCTTGTAAAACAACAGGTGCTGGAATTCACCTTCATGTAGCTGAAGGAGATTATGATCAAATTCATTCACATCACATTTATGGTAAAGATATTGTAAAACGTTTAGAAGATTTTGATTTATTACAAGAAAATAGTTTATTAGTACATGGTATCTATTTAAGTGAAGAAGAAATTAATACTCTAAACGCACACAAATGTTTCTTTGCTCACAATCCTAGAAGTAATATGAATAACCAAATTGGTTATAATAATAAACTTCCAATGGTTGATAAATTAATCATTGGTACAGATGGTTGTGGTGGTAATATGTTTGAAGAATTAAAAATTGCTTTCTTTGAACATAGAGATGAAAAAGGACCATGGTGGCCAAATAGCTTTGTTGATGCTTTAAACAGAGGTAATAACTTAATTGGTACTTATTTCGATGGTAATTTTGGGGAAGTTAAAGAAGGTTATAAAGCTGATTTAACTTTATTAGATTATCATAGTCCAACACCATTAGTAAGTGGAAATGCAGCTGGACATTTTGTTTGGGGCATGAGCTCAAATAGTGTTCACTCTGTTATGATTAACGGAAAAATGGTTTATTCTAATCGTGAATTTGTAGGTATCGATGTTGAAGAAATTTACAAAAAAGCAAGTGAAGTTGCTCAAAGAGTTTGGAATAAAGTTGATACATTAGCACCATAAATAAAAAATAATTATATATATAAGGCAATTAGCCAAGGAGAATTAAACAAATGACAATTAATGAACAAATTTTAGCAAAAGCAGCTGAATATTCAGATTATACAGCACAAAACCTTTCTAAAATGATTCAAGCAAAAAGTTACAGTAGCCAAGAAGAAGACGTATGTCGTTTAATCGTTGAACTATGTAAAGAAGCAAATTTTGATGATGTAAGAATTGACGGTCTAGGTTCAGTTATTGGTAGAGTTGGTAACGGTCCAAAAACTATCGCTTTTGATGCTCACATTGATACTGTTGAAGTTGGTAATATGAAAAACTGGGATTTTGATCCATTCTCAGGTGAAATCAAAGATGGTTTAGTATTAGGTCGTGGTACTTCTGACCAAAAAGGTGGTGCTGCTTCAATGATTACTGCTGGTCGTATCTTAAAAGAATTAGGTTACGGTGGAGAATACACAGTATATTTCACATTTACAGTAATGGAAGAAGACTGTGATGGTATGTGTTGGAAATATTTAATTGAAGAAGAAAACTTCAAACCAGATTTCGTTGTTTCAACAGAACCTACTACTTGTAGATTATATCGTGGTCACCGTGGACGTATGGAAATCAGAATTTTCTTAAAAGGTATTTCTTGTCATGGTAGTGCTCCAGAAAGAGGTGTTAGTGCAGCTTATAAAGCAGCTAAAGCAGCTTTAGCTATTGAACAATTAAACGAAGATCTACAACCAGATGATGATAATTTCTTAGGTAAAGGTACTATTACAGTTAGCCAAATGGATGTAAAAGGTCCTTCTCAATGTGCTGTTGCTGACTATGCAATGTTATACTGTGATAGACGTTTAACTTGGGGTGAAGATGCTGACTTAGCTATTTCTCAAGTATTAGAATATGTTTCAAAAGCTACTGGCGATAAAAAAGAAGATATTATTGTTGAAATGCCTAACTATGAAAAAGTTGGTTGGACTAAAAAAGAATATTCACAAGAATTATACTTCCCTACATGGAAAATCCCAGAAGATCATGAAATTGTTCAAGCTGGTGTTGCAGCTCACAAAGCTTTATATGGTGAAGCTCCTGTTGTTGACAAATGGACTTTCTCAACAAACTGTGTAGCAACTACAGGTCGTCATAAAATTCCTGCAATTGGTTTTGGTCCTGGTGATGAAAATCAAGCACACGCTCCTAACGAAATTACACGTGTAAAAGACTTAGAAATTTGTGCTGCATTCTATGCAATGCTACCTTATAGCTTAGAAAAATAATTTAAGTTTTTAGATAAATACAGCCGTAGTTAAGACTACGGCTGTCCTTGCCTTGATGTATCATTGTTTTTTTCATAATATAATGGTGTATTAAGCATGAATAACTGATGGACTTTTTTAAAAAGACTTAATAACAATCGGAGAAAATATGTCTGAAAAGATTTTATTAAAGGATATTCATTGTCTTCAAACTAATTTTGATAAACCATCACTTAGTGGGGCAGATTTATTAATTGAAGATGGAATTATAAAGAAAATATATGAAAAGGGTAATGCTCGAGTTGATTCTAGTGTTAGAGTAATTAATTGTTCTAATCATGTTGTTATTCCTGGTATGGTAAATACACACCATCATTTTTACCAAACTTTAACTAGAAATTTACCAGCTGTTCAAAATGCTGAATTATTTGATTGGTTAATTTACCTATATAATATTTGGAAGCATATTGATGCTGAAGCAGTTTATACAAGTAGTTGTTTAGCAATGGGAGAACTTCTTAAAACAGGTTGTACTGCATCGACTGACCATCACTACCTTTATCCTAGAGGTTTCGAAGGGGATTTAATGGGACTTCAATTTGAAGCTGCTGATCGCCTCGGAATGAGATTTTCTCCAACAAGAGGCTCAATGAGTCTTTCTAAAAAAGATGGTGGTTTACCACCAGATTCTGTAGTTCAAACAACTGATGAAATTTTGGAAGATAGTGAGAGATGTATTAAACAATATCATCAAGAAGGTGGAGATGCTATGCATAAAATTGTATTAGCTCCATGTTCTCCTTTCTCAGTTACAAAAGATTTAATGAAAGAATCTTGTGAATTAGCTAGAAAATATGGTGCTAGAATTCACACTCACTTATGTGAAACTTATGATGAAGCAGATTTCTGTCAAGAGATGTATGGTTGTAGACCTGTAGAATTAATGAAAGAGTGTAATATGGTGGGTGAAGATGTTTTCTTTGCACATGGTATACATTTTAACGATGAAGAGTTAAAATACTTACGTGATACTGGATGTCATATTGCTCACTGCCCATCAAGTAATATGAGACTTGGTAGTGGAATCTGTAGAGTTAAAGATATGAAAAAACTAGGTATCAATGTAGGTATAGCTGTAGATGGTTCTGCAAGTAATGATAGTTCTGATATGCTAGGTGAATTAAGAAATGCATTACTTCTTCAAAGAGTTAAGTACGGTGCAGCAGCAGTAACATCATCTGATATATTCAAGATGGGTACTTTAGGTGGTGCTAAAATGTTAGGCTTTGATAAAGTTGGATTACTTGAAGAAGGTTGGCAAGCAGATATTGCTATTTTTGATGTATCAACATTGCCTTATGCTGGCTCACATAGTGATAGCACAGCATCTCTATTATTCTGTGGAACAAATCATAATACTGCATATACAATTGTAAACGGTAAAGTTGTAGTCGACAATGGTCAATTAGTAGGCTATGGAGAAGAAGAACTTGCTAAACGTGGTAGAGATGTAAGTAAGAATTTGCTCAAAAGAGCAGGAGTGATTTAATATGATTAAATATTTATTAAAAGTTAATGATGTAAAAGAAGCTTTAATCAAAAAAAGAGAAAATCCAGCATTTGCATTTTACGCTGGTGGAACTGAAATTAATCGCCTTAATTCTACATTAAATTATGAAGGCGCAATTAGTCTTGAAGGTTTAGGATTAGATAAAATTGAAGTTACAAAATATGGTGTTAAAATTGGAGCTTGTGTAACTTTACAAAATTTAATTGATTCAAATGAAATACCTCAATATTTAAAAGAAGCTGCAAAATTTTGTGCTTCTAGAACACTAAGATGTAATGCAACAATAGGTGGAAATTTAGCATTTGGAAGTGATGATTCATATCTAATGCCAACATTATTAGCTGCAAAAGCAAGATTACTTACTTCAGGTCTAACAGCTAATGATGTATTTACAGAAGATAATATGCCAATTAGAGAATACCATTCTAATCACGAATCATTTTCTAATACTTTATTAGTAGCTATTGTTCTTCCTTTAGAAGAAAGAGTTGTATTATCAAAGAGATTTGCTAAAACATCACATGCTCATTCAGCTGTATGTGTGTCTTTCGGAGCTAAGAAAATAAATAATAAATTAGATGAAGTTAGAATTTTTGCTGCAATTAAAGGATCAGGAGTTCAAAGATTTAGTGATGTTGAAAATTCAATTGAAAATGATGCATTCAATTCAAGTGCTGATGTTGAATTTGCAATTGCTAATGAAATTAATGCAGTAGATGATTTAACAGGTTCTGCATCATATAAAAAATATATTACTTCTGTAGCAGTAGCTCAAATGTATGATGATGCAAAAGGAGTTAAATAATATGAAATATGTAAATTGTGTAATTAATAATAAAGATATTGAATTAAAATATAAAGATGGAATGTGTTTAAGAGAAGCATTATTCTTAGCAGGTTATAATTCAGTAAGAGACAGTGATAGTGGTGAAGGTTTTGCAGGATCTGATACTGTAATTATTGATGATATCCCTGCTTTTGCATCATTGATGTCACCTTTACAAGTAGAAGGTAAAAATATTAGAACGGCTGAAAGCTTAGGTAATTCAAGAAATATTAACTTTGTTCAACAAGCTATGGTAGATGCAGGTATTGTTCAATCAGCATATAATGCTCCAGCTGCAGCTTTATTATTAACTTGGTTATTAGAGCATGTTGAAAATCCTTCAAAAGAACAAATAAAAGATGTATTATCTTCTTTATTTATTCGTGATGCTGGTTATGAAAATTATTATTTAGCTGTTAAATTAGCAACTGAAATGAGAGATTTTGGTGAATATAGAACAAAAATAGCTACAGAATATAGAGAACAATTAAAATATGTTGGTAAAAACATTAGTAAGATTGATGGTGCTTCTTTAGTATCAGCTGAAAAATGTTTTACTGAAGATAAAGCTAGTAAAGATGCTTATGCTCTTGTTGTATTAAGATCACCACATGCTCATGCATATATTACAAAGATTGACACATCAAAAGCTGAAGCTTTAAATGGTGTTGTAAAAGTTTATACACACTTAAATACTCCTCAAACTCACTATACTCATGCAGGCCAAGGTGCTCCAGAGCCATCTCCTCATGATAAGAGATTGTTTAATGAAAAGGTTAGAATGGTAGGCGATAGAGTTGCTGCTATTGTTGCTGTTAATAAAGAAGTAGCATTAAAAGCTAGAGATTTAATTGAAGTAGAATATGAAGTATTAAAACCTGTTTTAACAGTTGAAGATGCTCAAGCAGAAGATGCTCCTAGAGTTCATAATTCAAAAATGTCTTTTGGTGTTGGTGCTCCTGATAATTTAGATGAATTAAATAAAGATTGTGATCCTAGAGATGGTATTGTACACTATCCATTCCCTCTACATGCTAATATTAAAAAGAATTTAGCTTCAGAAGCTAAAGGAGCAATTGGTGATGTAGATAAAGCTTTTGCTGAATCTGATGCAGTAGTAGAGAGAACATATAGAACAAATCAAATTCAATGTACTCCTTTAGAACATTCTGTTTGTTTTGCTAAAGTTGAATTAGGTAGATTAGTTGTACACTCTTCAACACAAGTACCTTATCATGTAAGACGTGTTGTTGCTCGTTTATGTGATTTACCACATAATAAGGTTAGAGTTGTTAAAGAAAGAGTTGGTGGTGCATACGGTTCAAAACAAGATGTAACAGTTGAAGATTTAGTAGGTTATGCAGCATGGGATACAGGATTAGAAATTTTCTATCAAAATAATAGAGAAGAACAATTCTTAACAACAGCTACAAGACATCCAATGAAAATTACAGTTAAAATGGGTGGTAACAAAGATGGTCAAATTACAGCTATTGAAATGCTTGTTGAAGCAAATACAGGTTGTTATGGTCAACATTGTTTAACAGTTCCAATGAATGCTTGTTCAAAGGTATTACCATTATTTAAAGTTGATAACATGAGATTTGATGTATTAACTTATTATACTAATATCGCAATGGTAGGAGCTTATCAAGGTTATGGAGCTCCAAAAGGTACTTATGCTGCCATGTGTACAGTTGCTGAATTAGCTGATAAATTAGGTTTAGATTACTTAGATGTAATTAGAAAGAACCATGTTGAAGAAGGCTATATGCTAGAAATCTTACGTGGTCTTGGTGAAGGTAGAGAAGGTAATGTTGTACCTGTTGGATCTTGTGGTCTAGAGCCTGCAATCACACAAGGTGCTCAAATGATTGAATGGGGCAAAAAAGAAGTTTCTGATGACCCTAATTGGAAAATTGGTAAAGGATTTGCAATTATCCAACAAGGATCAGGTCTTCCAGGTCTTGACCATTCTAATGCTTGGGCTAAATTAACAACTGATGGTTCTGTTGAATTATTTAGTGGTGGTGCCGACTTAGGTACAGGTTTAGATACAGTTAGTGCAAAAGTTGCTTGTGAAAATCTAAAAGTTCCTATGGATAAAATAACAATTACAAGTGGAGATACTTCTTCAACAACATTTGATACAGGTGCATATGCTTCTAGTGGAACATATTTCTCTGGTAACGCTTCAAGATTAGCTGCTGAAGATCTTAAGAAAGCAATTATTAAAGAAGCTGCATTCCAAATGGAAGAAAAAGAAGAGGATTTATATTTAGAATATCCTGGAAAAGTAGTTAGTGAAAAAACTAAAGCTGAATTAGATTATGCAACTATGTGTCATACAGCTTTATCTGGAACAGGTAATGGTCAAATTATGGGTAAGGGCTCATTTACTACTATGGTTAATTCAATTCCTTATGGTGCTCATTTTGCTCAAGTTGCAGTTAATACTAAAACAGGTGAAGTTAAAGTAGAAAAATTCTATGCATTACAAGATGCAGGAACACCAATTAACCCAGAACTTGCTGAATGTCAAATCTATGGTGCTGTATTAAAATCAATTGGACACTCATTGTATGAAGGTATTGAATATAGTGAAGATGGTATTCCTCAAAATGCAAACTTTACTGACTATTGTGCTCCAATGATAAATGAAATGCCAGAAGACTTTAAAGTTAAGCTTATTGATATCGATGATATTGAAGGCCCTTATGGTGCAAAATCTATTTCAGAAATTGCAACTAATGGTGCAGCTCCAGCAATTGCTATTGCAATCCATGATGCTGTAGGAGTTTGGTGTAGAAGCTGGCCATTTACAGCTGAAAAGATTTTAAAAGAACTTGGTAAAATAAAATAAAATATTTGCAACAAAATGCAACAAAAAACTTTACAAGGCTGAGTGTCCATGATATAGTACACTCAGTCAAATAACCAACCAATTATTAAAGGAGAGTCTCTAATGAAAAAAGATAAAGCTTTGATCAAACAGATGATTCAAGAGCTAGGTGCTCTAGATACAAAAAACATGTATTTAAATGATTTCTTCCATACATGGAAAGAAAGTGACGACGAAATTGATGCAGTATTTAAAGTAGCTGAAATTCTTCGCGGATTAAGAGAAAATAATATTTCTACTAAAGTTTTTGATAGCGGTTTAGCTATTTCTATTTTCCGTGATAATTCAACAAGAACACGTTTCTCATTTGCAAGTGCATGTAATTTATTAGGTTTAGAAGTTCAAGATTTAGATGAAAAGAAAAGCCAAATTGCACACGGTGAAACAGTTCGTGAAACAGCAAACATGATTAGCTTTATGGCTGATGTAATCGGTATTAGAGATGACATGTATATTGGTAAAGGTCATACTTACCAAAAGAATGTTGCTGATGCAGTTCAAGAAGGTTTCGAAGATGATGTTCTAGAACAAAGACCAACATTAGTAAACCTACAATGTGATATTGACCACCCAACACAATCAATGTCAGATATGTTACACGTAATCAATGAATTTGGTGGCGTAGAAAACCTAAAAGGTAAAAAAGTTGCTATGACATGGGCATATAGTCCTTCATATGGTAAACCTTTATCAGTACCTCAAGGTATTATTGGTTTATTTACAAGATTCGGTATGGATGTTGTATTAGCTCACCCAGAAGGTTATGATGTAATGCCTGAAGTTGAAGAAGTTGCTAAAGCAAATGCTGAAAAGAGCGGTGGTTCTTATAAAAAAGTTAATTCAATGGAAGAAGCTTTCAAAGATGCTGATATCGTTTATCCAAAAAGCTGGGCTCCATTCCATATCATGGAAGAAAGAACTAAACTTGTTGAAGAAAAGAAATTTGATGAACTTGATGTATTAGAACAAGAATGTCTAAACAACAATGCTAAATTCAAAGATTGGGCTTGTACTGAAGAAATGATGAGTTTAACTAAAGAAGGTAAAGCTTTATACATGCACTGTTTACCAGCTGATATCACAGGTGTATCTTGTGAAGAAGGTGAAGTAGATGCATCAGTATTTGATAGATATATTGTTCCTCTATATAAAGAAGCAAGTTACAAACCTTATATCATTGCAGCAATGATTTTCATGGCTAAATTCGAAAACCCAAGTGCAAAACTTGACGAATTAATGGAAGCAGCTACAAAGAGAATTAAATAATTTATATGTAATTTATTAGTCGGTCTTGAAAAAGACCGGCTTTTTTTTCAAAATCGAAAATCATTTAAAATTAAATATATTTATGAAAAAATATATCTATTTTTCAATTTTATTATTTAAATAATAACTTTTAGTAAATGTTAGTATTAAAATATGTATAAAAATTAAAGTTAATATACTAATTAGTATATTAATTGATATATTTTTTTGTTTCTTTTTTACACCTTTTATATTATAATGTTGTAAAGTTATTAATTTTACATATTTATAGAAAAGATTTTTATTTGATTTGTTAAATTTTGTTTACAAATTGAAATATTCATTATAAAGTTATTAATAGTTGTATACAGAATTTTTGATATGAGAGGTATCCTTTGAACAAGCGTTTGATACTAGTAGTTGATGATAGCAAAATAAATAGAACTTTGTTGACAAGGATTTTAGCAGACAATTATCGAGTTCATGGTGTTGAAAACGGTGCACAGGCTTTGGAATATTTAAAAGAGTATTGTGGTGAAGTTTCAGCAATCTTGCTTGATATTAATATGCCTGTGCTTAATGGGTACGAATTCTTAAAAAAACGACATGAAGTTATGGAATTTTGTAATATTCCAGTAATTGTTCAAACCACACATAGTGGAGTAGATGCCGAAATAGCATGTTTAGAAATGGGAGCTACTGATTTTTTAACAAAACCTTATAGTCCTAAGGTTATTCTCAGAAGATTAGATAATATTATAACATTAAGAGAAAATGAAAATTTTATTTCTACCATACAACATGATTCAGTAACAAATTTATTAAATAAAGAAGGCTTTTATATAAAAGCTAAAGATATCTTAGATGAAAATATAGATATTCAATATGTATTATTATGTTTGGATATAGTAAATTTTAAAGTAATAAATCAATTTTATGGATATCAAAATGGCGATAAAGTTTTAACTTTTATTGCTACTATTTTAAAAGATCTATTCAAAGATAATAGTTTATTAGCAAGGTTTTCAGGCGATAGATTCCAAGCTTTAGTTCCAAAAGACAAATATAATGAAATATTTATTGAACAAAGAATTGGCGAATTAAAGAAAAATTCTCCAATTTCAATGGAAATGAGTATTCAATTTGGTGTTTATTATATCAAAAATAGAAAATTACCAATAGCAGCAATGTGTGATTGGTCAAAAATGGCTCTAGAGCCAATTAAAGGACGATATAAACAATATTATTCCACCTTTAATGATAATATGATTAATATGCTAAATAAGGAGCAATTGATAGTATCTGAAATGGATGAAGCTGTGAAAAGCAAGCAATTTATTGTATATTATCAACCTAAATGGAATATTGAAAATGAAGAAATTATAGGTGGCGAAGCTTTAGTAAGATGGATTCATCCAAAGCATGGATTTATGAGTCCTGGTGATTTTATCCCAATTTTTGAAAAAAATGGATTTATTACTAAATTAGATATGTATGTCTGGGAAGAAGTTTGTCGTCAAATTAGAGAGTGGATTGATGAAGGGAAAAAGGTAGTACCTATTTCTGTTAATGTATCTAGAAACGATATTTATAGTGGTTTATTAGTTGAAAATCTAATTGATTTAATAAATAGATACAACTTATCTTCAGATATGATTCATTTAGAAATTACAGAAACATCTTATGCAAAAAATCAAAGTCAATTAGCTGATATTACAAGAAAATTATCTCAAAATGGTTTTGTAATAGAAATGGATGATTTTGGATCTGGTTATTCTTCTTTAAATATGCTAAGTGAAGTTCCTGTTGATATCTTAAAATTAGACTTATTATTTTTAAATAAAAAATCTGCAGATTCTAAAAATAATAAAAGCATTATGAAACTTATAGTTAATATTGCTAATGAAATGGAATTAGATTTAATAGCAGAAGGTGTTGAAACAGAAAAAGATGTTAATAATTTGAAAGAAATTGGTTGTTTGAAAGCTCAAGGTTATTATTATGCAAAACCTATGAAAGCTTCTGAATTTTCAAAGTTATTAAATTAATTTTCTTCTTTTTCTAATAAAAATAGCCATCTGTTTTCAAGCTCTTCAAGTTCTTCTTGTTTACTATTATATAAAGAAGTTCTTTCTTCTAAAGTTCCAAGTTCAGTTTCTTCAATTGAAGAAAAACTATTTTCTAAATTTGATATTAAAGTTTCTAATTCATCAATTTTAATTGGGAGTTTTTCTAACTCTTTTTTTTCATTAAAGGTTAACCCTTTCTTTTTTTTCTTTTTTACTTGTGATTTTAAAGTAGTTTCTTTTTTTAAATTAACAATATTTTTTAATGATTCATTATATGCGCTATAATTGCCAGCAAATTGAGATATCATACTGTCCTTAATAATGAATAAATAATCGCATGTATGGTCCAAAAATGCTCTATCGTGGGATACTATTATGGTGGTTCCAACAAAATCATTGATGTAATTTTCTAAATTTTCAATTGTAGCTATATCCAAATCATTTGTTGGTTCGTCTAGAATTAAAAAATTAGGATTTTTTAGTAATCTAGATAAAAGATATAATCTTCTTTTTTGTCCACCAGAAAGAGTTGAAATAGGAAGCCTATGTAACTTTGATGGGAAGTTAAATAATTCTAAAAATTTTGCAGCAGATACTTCATTTTTTTTCGATAATGAGATTCGCTCAGCAATATCTTCAACATATTCAAGCACAGTTTTTTCACTTATTAAATTCCTTCCATTTTGATCATAATAACCAAAAAAGGTATTAACACCTGTATCTATTGATCCACTATCACTTTCTAAAGTACTTGTTAAAACATCCAACAAAGTGGATTTCCCACTACCATTATCACCAACAATACCAATCCTCATATCTTTAGTAAAAGAAAAAGTAAATTTATCAAAAATTAAATTATCCCCAAAGGATTTTGAAATATTTTCAACATTAAGAATTTTTTTTCCAATATATCTTGAATTTGACATAAATTGTTTTTGATCAGTTTCGATAACATTTTTTTGTTGATTTTCCATTTCATAAATTCGGTCAATTCTATTTCCATCTTTAGATGTTCTTGCTTTTGCACCTCTTTGAAGCCACTCAAGTTCTCTTCTTAAAATTGTTGTTAATCTATCTTGTTGTTTTTGTTCGTCAAAGATTCTTTTTGCTTTTCTCTCTAAGTAGTTATTATAATTTCCTGGATGAATAAATATATTTGAATTATATAATTCAATAATTTTTGTACAAACTGCATTTAAAAAATATCTATCGTGAGTTACAACAATTATAGTCATATTGCTATTTGAAAGATATTTTTGAAGCCATTCGATTGTTTTAATATCTAAATGGTTTGTTGGTTCATCTAAAAATAATATTTCAGGTTTATTGGCTAATACTCTAGCAATTGCAACTTTTTTTCTTTGGCCTCCAGATAATGTGCTCATTTTTCGTGTGTTAACGTCATATAGATCTAATTCACCTAAAATAGAATTAAAATCATTTTCAATATTCCAAATATTTTCTTTTTCTAAAATATGAGTTAATTCGATTAATTGTTTTTCATTTTTTTCAGGATCTTCGAGGAGTAAATTATACTGTTTTAAAAGTTTGAATTTTCTCCCTTCACTCTTATATAGATAATCTAAAACAGTATCATTTTTATCTGACTCAATTAATTGTTCTAAAAATCCAATTTCTGTATCATTATTTTTAGTGATATTTCCTTCATCAATAGCAATTCGTTTTGCTAAGGCTTTTAATAATGTGCTTTTTCCTTGACCATTATTTCCAATAAGGCCTACATGTTCACCTCGATCAAGGCCAAAGTTTATATGTTCAAAAAGAGGAAAATCATTTAATGTAAGAGATAGGTTTTCTACTGATAAAATATTCATGGATTAAAGATTATATTATAGTAAAAAGCTTTTCAACCACTGGATAAAATATTATAGAAAAAAGAAAAATTATATTAGGAGGAGTTATGATAGAAGGCTTTACTCCAATTGTTTCAACAAAGCCAAAAATAATGATATTAGGATCAGCTCCAAGTGTTAAGTCTTTATTAGTGAATGAATATTATGGTAATAAGAGAAATAGTTTTTGGTATATCCTATCTGAAATATATAATCATAATGAATTTAATGATTATCAAGAAAAAACCAAATTTATTATTGATAATAATATTATTTTATGGGATGTAATTAATACTTGTAGTAGAGAAGGTTCACTCGATAGTAAAATAAAAGATGTGGATGTTAATGATATTGTAAATATTATTGAAAAAAATAATAGTTTAAGAGTTGTATTTTTTAATGGAAAGAAGTCTTTTGATTTATATAAAAAACATATTAATTTTTTCCCAGATAATATAGATTTTATCAATTTGCCTTCTTCAAGCCCTGCATATACCTTATCTTATAATAAGAAATTAGAAATATGGCGACAATATTTCTATAAGTATATATAAAAAATGCTCTTTAGATTTGACTAAAGAGCAAAAATATAATCTTTTTATTATTTGAATTTATAAATTAATCCTACAGAAATAGACTCACTATAAATTAGTTTTGTATTGTAATTAATAGTTCCTTCAAGTCCAGCTCTAATCATCCAATCATCATTTATATTAAAGTTTGCACCTAATTCTAAACCTAATCTTACATATGGAGTTTCATCTACACTATTTATTTGTTCTGTTATTGGAATTAAAGAACCAAATTTAATTTTATAAAAATAAGCCACATTTGAATTTTTAGGAGTAAATTCTTGTGAGAAAGTTGGCATCATAATTAATTCTTTATAATTGTTACCATCATTCAAATGATCATATCCAAGTCCTAATTCAATACCAATAACTGTGCCAGGTTTTACTTCGCTCTCAATAATTGCAGTACCTCTTAAACCATAATCAGAAAAATTAGGGTCTATTTGCAAGAAAGTGAAACTTGGAGCAGCTCCAATTCGATAAGGAATTAATTCTTCTTCAGCATCCCATTCGCCTATTATTTCTTGGTCAAATTCAATGTCTTCAAACGATTGAGCAGTTTCTAATATTAATTCATCGCTTACCTCATTATCAAGGAAATCATCTGTGTTAAAGTTTTCTGTTTCAGTATTTTCTATAAATGGATCTTCTTCAGCGAAAAGGTTTTCATCAGTGAAAGTATCTTCATCAGTGAAAGTATCTTCATCTAATACTTCTTCTGAATAATCTTCAAAAGTTGTTTCATTAGCAATTTCTTTAAAAGATTCTTCTTCTATTGTTGTATCTTCAACAAAAAGATTTTCGTCTTCTGTAAAATCTTCAAATATAGCAGGAGCTTGTTCCTCAACAATCTCATGCGGTTTTTCAATTTTAGTTATTTGTATAATTGCTCCATTTTTTTCTATAGTATAAGTTTCTTCAATTGTTTCAACTTTTAGATCACCAGATTCTTTATTGAAATCAAGACTTGTTATTTCCTCTTCAATGATAACTTCTTCAGTATCATTAATAATTTTGGTTCTATCTTCTTCAAAGATGATTGCAGATTTAGTATTAAACTTAATTTCAGTAACACCATCTAAATAATGTGTTAATACTGTTCCATCTTCATAATAAGCTTCGATTCTATTTTCAAAAATTCTTGCGTTATTAATTGCACTTTCGTTTAGAATAATTCCATTGTATGAAGTTGTAGATGTGTTTTTGTTAAATTCAACTTCTAAATCATTAGATTTAAAAATAATTGTTTCATTATTAAAATGTAATTGCATATTATAACCATAATCAATTACATACCAACCATCTTCAGTTTTAAAATCATAAATAATAGCATTAGTAATACTATTTCCATAATATAGAGTTTCAAAAGTAGTATAATCTTTATCAACTAATAAAGTTATCCTGATAGGAAAATCTACAATAATATCTCCGTTCTTTTTAATAACTAAAGCAGCTCCATCTAAGAAATGATAAGTTGTTTTATCTTCATCTCGACTTGTTTCAGCAACCTTGCTAATTGTAGGAAGAGGTTTTTCATTTAGATAAACAATATCTTCTTCAACTGTATAACCAAGTTCGCTTTCATCAAAAGTCTCATCTTTTATTTCTTCGGGTTCAACTTCAGCAAAAACTTCTTCAACTACAACATCCTGAATACTAATTTCTTCTTCTTTTTCCTCAACAATTTCTTCAACTACCTCAGTGGTTTCATTGTTTTCAGTTACTGGCCTTTCTTGTTTATTGCAAGAAGTAAGTGATAAGGTTAGAATTAGTATTGAGAAAAAAAGAATCAAATTAATTCGTATTTTATTGTTTTTCATAGAGTACCTCAGATTTTAATATAAAAATAATTATATAAGCATAGTGATATTGTAACTTATCCTTTTGCGGTTTACTAGTATTGAATTTGTGTTTTAAATGTTTTCTTGTTTTAGATATCTATTACCAGAATAAGCAATCAAAAATGAGCCCAGTGGTGCTGTAATTAGGATACCAACTACAGCAAAAGTTAATACCATATTCCCACAAGATAGACCTAGTGCAAGAGGTAATCCTCCCATTGCGGCTTGTACTGTTGCTTTAGGAAGTTCACTAAATAGGCAGAAAGCTCTCTCTTTTTTTGTTAATCCTGTTTTTGTTGTTGCGATAAAAGTTCCAATAGTTCTAAAAATTAATCCAATAAAAATCATAAAAATTAAAGATATTCCTGCATGAGATGCATATTCAATATTAACAAGAGCTCCAACTAATACGAATAACAAAATTTCAGCCCCAATCCATAGTTTTGAGAATCTTGGAGTTAATCTCTTTGAAAGTATTGGATGATGATAATTGATAGTTAATCCAACTGTAATAATAGCTAGTAGTCCTGAAATTGGGAATTTGCCTTTTACTACTTCTTCAAGAGTTAAAAATAAGAAACTAATTGATAATAACAATAATACTTTTACTGTATCTCTCATATGAAATTTCTTAAAGAATTTAACAAGTATTTCTCCACTTATTATACCTACTATTATTCCACTGATTATCGAAATAGGAACATTGAATAGTGCTGAAGCATGAACTTCTCCTCCTTGAGCAAGTGTTACTAGAGCTGTAAATACTACGATACAAAAAACATCATCAGCAGAAGATCCTGCTAACATCATTTGAGGTATTGCTTTTTTTGTCCCTTTTTTTTCTTCAATAAATTTAGTCATAGCAGGAACAACAACCGCAGGGGATACAGCCCCCATAACAGAACCTATTATTCCAGCTTCTAATAAACTTACCCCTATTAATTTTGGAGCAATTAGTAAATATGCTACTATTTCAAATGAAGCAGGAAGGAAGCTTAATAGGATTGCGGGTCTCCCAACTTTTTTTAAATCTGCAATGTCTAGAGAAAGTCCTGCCTTCATTAATATTATTATTAAAGCAATTTCTCTAAGATCGGCTGAAATTAAATTAATATTGGGATCTAAAATATTAAATCCATATTGACCTAGTGAAGCTCCTATAAAAAGCATACCAATTATATAAGGTAATTTTATTTTTGAAAAAATTACTTTTGAAAGTAAACCGAGTATAATGATTAAAGCAATGCTAAATAGCATAAAAATCCCCTTTTGAGGCATAAAAAAAGACGCCTCTGTTATAGTATAAACAGAAGTCATCAGCTAAAAAGCGGTTTGGATATAATCCAGGGAGACATTCATTCCCATGAAAAATATCTTAAAAAACTTTAAGGAAAAATTCAAGTATCAATTATTCAAAGTTTTTATAATCATATTCATTGACAAATAGTTTATTTAATGGATGTTTATATCCAAGAACTTTTGGGATAGATATTGATAATTGATTACTTATTTCTTTGGCTAATTTAATATTATTGTTTTTAAAAGCTATTTTTTCTAAGTGCATTAAGAAGGAAAATCTCTCTTCAGCATTCATATTTGAAATTAAACCTTTAGCATTTTGGAATATTTTCATATATAAATTATATGATTTTTCATATTTTTTTTCTTTTTCAAAGAATATAGCGTTTGCAAGAAGGATATTAGAAATTTCTTCAAGTGGGTAATTGTTCTTTAATGAATGATTAAAGGCTTTATTTAAATACTTTATTTCTTCGTCTTTTTTGTTTAATGTTTCTGCAATATTTGCTTTCAATAAGCAGTAAGAAGGAAATCTTGGATTTTCTTCATTAATTATATATTTATCACATAGTTCTTTAGCTTTTGAAATATTTCCATTTTTTAGATAAGCCATACTTAAATTTAGAAGTGCGTCAGTTTGTATTATAATATCGTTATTATTTTTAGTAATATCTATTATTTCTTTTGCAATTTCTAAAGCTTCATCATAGTCTTCTTCTTCCATATATAAGTCAAATAATTTATTAGAGGTTCTTATGTAATGATTGTTTTTGGGCCCAACAAGGTTAAATGCTTCGGATTTAGCATTTTCTAATTGAAAAATAGTTTCTTGTCTTTTTGCAAATTCAGTTAAATTTGATTTATCACTAGCTAGTATTAATCTTTTGCTATATCTTTCCATATTCAATTCCTTATGCTTTTAAGATACTCACAGATTAATTAAAATTCAACAGATTTTGACAATTAGATATTATAATTATTATTTTATTAAGAAATAGATATTTTTTTATTTTTCTCTTTTAATGTTATAATATTATTGTTATAATTTCTTGAAATTAGGAGTTGTGTTTATGTTAAACCGTATATTTATACTATTAGGCGCTATTGTTTTAGTAGCTTGTCTTTACTTGTTTTGTGATTTTAGAAGAAAAGAAAGAAAAGAATTTGGTATTATTTCAAAGAGAATAGTACACATAAATAATGTATTTCATTTATTAGTTTTATTTTTCTTTATTGGTTATGTTTTTATATTTTATACAATTAAAAATAATAATATTAGCTCTTATTTTGAATTGATGTTATCTCAAATATTGTTTTGGGGAGCCGTATTTGTAGCAGTAACTATTGTTATGTTGAGAATTATGTTAGAATATATATTGAAAGCAAAGTTGAATCAGATAGATCATTTAACAACTTTAAGTAATAAAATAGCTGGTAATTGTAAAATTGATGATTTGCTTAGTAGTTCAAGATTTCCAGTATTCTTATCAATATTTGATGTAGATAATTTTAAGAAACTAAATGATATATATGGTCATTTAATAGGGGATGAAGTATTAGTAGATATTGCAAAGAGTATAAAAAAATATATAAGTGATAATGAAGTTGCTTGTAGATTTGGTGGTGATGAATTTGTTGTAGCTTTTTGTAACAGAAATGAAGATGAAGTACTTAAAATATTAGATAATATAAAGAAAGATGTAATTGCTATTTCAGAAAAATATGATCAAGCAAAAATGAGTGTAAGCATGGGGCTTTCTTATGGAGTTGGAATAGGGGCTGGTGGTAGCACAACTTATGAAGATTTGATGAAAAATGCTGATAAAGCTCTTTACCATGTTAAAAAAAATGGTAAGAATGCTATTCATGTATTTAGTGAAGACTCTTTGCATTATTAAAGGAGCCGTTTATGGCTATGTGGAATCCATGGAGAGGTTGTCATAAATGTAGTGAAGGTTGTAGATTTTGCTATATTCATAAAGGTGATTTTAAGAGAGATATTGATACGAGTATAATCACTAAGACAGATAGATTTTATTATCCTTTAGAAAAATATAAAAATGGTAATTATAAAATTAAATCATATAATCAAGTAAATTTATGTTTTTGTTCTGATTTTTTAATTGAAGAAGCAGATAATTGGCGAGATGAATGTTGGACTATGATTCGAGAAAGATCTGATTTAACATTTTTATTTTTAACAAAAAGAATTCATCGATTAGAAAAAAATCTTCCTCAAGATTGGGGAGATGGTTATGATAATGTAATAATAGGATGTAGTGTAGAAAATCAAGAAATGGTTGATTATAGACTTAAAATCTTTAATGAAATTCCTATAAAACATAGAAATATAATATGTCAACCTTTGATTGAAAGAGTTAACCTTGAGAAATATTTAGATTATGTTGAACTTGTTGTAGTTGGAGGAGAATCTGATAAAAATGCAAGAGTCTTAGATTATGATTGGGTTTTAGAAATAAGAGAACAATGCATAGAAAAAAGAGTATCTTTTACTTTTAGACAGTGTGGGACACATTTTATAAAAGATAATAAGTTATATAATCTAAATACTCGTTTATTGATGAGCCAAGCTAAAAAAGCTAATATTGATTATAATCCTTAAACAATATAATTCTTATTAATTAAAATTATTCTTTGTAGTTTTTTGATTGATAATATCTTTAATTGTAATATTAGGATTAGTATAAAATCTATTTCCTGTCGCATTTTTTTTCCCAAAATAAACAGCTTTTTGAGGACACCATTGTGCACAAGCCATACAATTTTCACATTCATTATTGATAATGAATTTCTCATTAGATAATACAATGTTATTAACTGGACAAACTTTGGCACAAATACCACAATTTGTACATTTTTCATAATCAATTGTTTTCTTATTAGCATTAAATAAAAAGTTAAAAGTTTTTTTAGATAAATTAGTAGAAAAAGTACTATATTTTTTATTATATTTTGAACTATTGTTTTTGTTTGATTTGATATCATCTATAATTTTTTCTAATTTTCTTGGATAGTTTTTAAACAATATTTCTCTCTTTTTTTGAGATGTTGTGCTAAAGAGGTAATTATCTGGTAACTGAATTTTTGCACCATAAACAAAATTTAAGCCTCTGTTTTTCAGAATCTTATTAATATGATACATAGCTTTCCCTTCTAAAGCTGCTAAAGTTAATATAGTATATACTGATGAGGTTGAAAGGATATTAATTTGTTCGATAAATCTTTTTACAATATTTGGTATATCTCCATGGTACACTGGGGTAACAAAAATAATTATTTCATCTTTATAAATTTCCTTTTTCTTAATTGCTTCACTTATTGAAATTAAATCAAGATTTAATGCATTACTAATTTTCTTTGCTACATCCAAAGAGTTCCCTGTACCTGTGAAATAGAAGATTTTACCCATGATTATTCTCCTTTTATTGAACAAATGTTAGAATTTGAGCAGTTGTTTGATTATTATAAATATAATATAATTTTAATAATGCTAAGAATCAATATTGATAAAAGTATTAGTACAAATTAAATAATATGTAAAAATTTGAACAAAGAGGGGAATATGATAAAAAATAAACCTTTAAATAGAAATTCTATTAGATCTGTGAATCTTATTACAAACACTTTATTAAAAATGATGGAAAATAAAAACTTTAATGATATATCAATTTCTGAAATAACAAAAGAAGCTGGACTTGTAAGAAATACTTTCTACTCTCATTTTTCAAGAAAGGAAGATGTTATCATCTATCATATATATAAATTATTTGAACAAGAATTGATTGATTTAAATCTTGATTATTCTTCTAAGAATATTGATTTTGTTGAAATCTATTTTAATTTTTGGGGAAATCATTTATTTATATTAGATTTGCTTAAAAAGAATAATCTTTTAGAGTTGCTAAATTTACTTGAATTCTTTTTAGATGATTTTAATATTTCTACCTATATAAATCAGTTATGCCCTATATCTGAGCAATCGAAGAAATATTCAACTTCAGTTTATATGAATGTTTTATCAAGTATTATTATAAAATGGGTAAATACAGGAAAAGAAGAAACTCCTAAGACTCTTTCTAAAATATTTTATGAATTACTTACAATATAAAATCATAAATAATAAATCTAAATATTTTAAAGATGGCATAAATTGAATTAAATTTGGCGTGTTTTGAAATTTATAAAAATAATCTATTAGTATAATATAAATAGAAAAGTCTTGTTATTATGAAGGAGTAGATAAATGCAATATAGAAAATTAATTAATGATGGTGAAGTTCTTTCCGTTTTAGGTTATGGTTGTATGCGTTTTCCAACACGAAGTGGAAGAATCGATGTAAATAAAGCTGAAAGCCAGCTATTATATGCATTTAATAATGGTGTAAATTATTTTGATACTGCTTATCCTTATCATGGTGGACAAAGTGAAGTTGTTTTAGGAAACTTCATTAAAAAGAATAATATTAGAGATAAAGTATATATTGCAGATAAACTTCCAACTTTTTTAGTAAGACGTAAAGAACAAATTGAAGAGTTTTTTAATAAACAATTAGTTAGATTAAATACTGATTATATTGATTATTATTTGATGCATATGCTAGATAGTTATAAATCATGGGAAAAATTGAAAGATTTCGGCATAATTGAATTTATAGAGCAAAAGAAAAAAACCGGAAAAATTAATCATATTGGTTTTTCTTTTCATGGACCTCAATCTGAGTTTATCAAAATTCTTGAAGATTACAATTGGGAATTTTGTCAAATTCAATATAATTATTTAGATGAGAATACTCAAGCTGGATTAGTTGGACTAAAAAGAGCCTATGAACTAAATATAGGGGTTGTAATTATGGAGCCTCTTAGAGGTGGAAACTTAGCTGCAAAAGCACCTGATAAAGTTAAAGAAGCTTTTGAATCTTTTTCACAAAAAAAATCTGCTGCTTATTGGGCTCTTCAATGGATATTTAATCATAAAGAAGTATCTCTTGTTCTCAGTGGAATGAATGTTGATGAACATATAAAAGAAAATATTAAGGTTGCAAGTTTGACAACGCCTAATAGTATGAGCGAAAAAGAGATTCAAAAAATTGAAGAGGTTAAAGCTATTTATAAATCTCTTATGAAAGTTCCATGCACTGGCTGTAATTACTGTATGCCTTGCCCATTTAAAGTAGATATTCCTCAAACATTCACAGATTATAATAGTAAATATTTTTTTGGTAATGGTATGATGAGTAAAGTCCAATATGTTGGAAGATCTATTGGTTTATTTGGGGCTTATCCTAGTGGAGCTGATCTTTGCACAGAATGTGGAAAGTGTGAACAACATTGTCCTCAATCTATACCAATTAGAAAAGAATTAAAAAATGCTCATAAAGATTTAAATAGTCCCACCCTTCGATTTGTTATGAAAGTTGTAATGCCTTTTATGGGTATAAAGAAAAGAAAGAATTAATAATAGATTATAAATTTATAGACAAATAGAGGTTATTTAATCTCTATTTAAAAAAAATTATCCAAGAGCAACATCTAATATCATCATTAAAATAAAGCCAAATGCAAGAGATATTGTTGCTAAATCTGAGTGCTCTCCTTTTTTTGATTCTGGAAGTAATTCTTCGACAACCACATAAATCATAGCTCCGGCTGCAAAAGATAAGAAGAATGGTAATAATTCTGTTATTGTTTGTGTAAGTAGTATTGTTATTATTGCAGCAATTGGTTCAACAACTCCTGACATTGTTCCTAGTAAAAATGATTTTGATTTAGAAGCTCCATCAGCTTTTAAAGGCATGGAAATAACAGCTCCTTCTGGAAAATTTTGTAAAGCAAGTCCGATTGATAGAGCTAAAGCTCCAGATGTAGTTATTAGAGTACTATTAGCTAATATCCCTGCAAATACTACTCCTGCTGCCATTCCTTCTGGGATATTGTGGAGTGTAACAGCAAAAACTAGCATTATTCTTCTTTTAAAATGAGAATGAAGTCCCTCTGGATGTTTACTCATAGAATGTAGATGCGGTATTAATCTATCTAAGAGTAATAAAAAGAAAATTCCAGCTAAAAATCCAATAGTTGCAGGAACCCATTCTACAATATTTTGTGTTGCTGCCATTTCTAAAGATGGAAGCATAAGAGACCAAATAGAGGCTGCAATCATAACGCCTGATGCAAATCCTAATAAAATTTTATGTAAATTAGCATTTAATTTTCCTCTCATAAAGAAGACCATTGAAGAGCCTAAAGTAGTCCCTAGAAGAGGAATTATTAAACCTATTATTATTATATTGTTCATTAAATAAAGTTCCTTGCCGGTTTTTGTTGTCTCTATTCATATTAGTTATTTATTAAGTATTGTCAATATTAGCTCTGATGATACCCTCATAGGCTGTGATATAATATATATTATTGGAGTCAATTATGAATAAAAATAAAATAGTCATAAATATATTCAAAATAATATCTATTCTAATTTCACTTTTCTTTATAGTGTTTTTCATTGGAGAATATGAATCTGATTTATTTATATCGATTAGTTTGTATGAAAAAATATTACTTCTTCTAATTCCATTTACATATATAATTGGTTCAATTATTTTGATCTTCTTTGATAAGAGAGGAAGTTTTTTGATAATTATAACAGTTTTTTGTTTTAATATTATATCTTGGATTGTAGAAAAAAAAATTGTGGGTTTTGATTTTTTTATATTATTAATACCGCCTTTTTTCATTTTGTTAATAAATTTTTTATTAGCAAAGAAAAAAAAGGGTGATACTTAAAATAAATAAAATAAAACATTATAATGTTTTTATATTTTAGAAAAAGGTAAAAACACGCTTCGGTTGGTAGTCCGGAGGCAACTTGTTGTCAGTAACCCTCCTCCTGGTTGTCCATCCTTTTAATTATCTAATAATTAGGAGGACTTTATGAGTAGCGAAGGAAGTTTTAGTGTATTTTTTGAAGACCCTTTTTGGGTAGGTGTTTTTGAAAGTTATGAAAATGGTATTTTAAAAATAGCAAAAGTAACATTTTATAAAGAACCTACAGAGAGGGAACTTCAAGAATTTCTTATTGATAATTACGATAAGATAAAATTTTTTAAAGTTGAGGATTCTATTTCTGTAAAAAATAAAATGAATCCAAAAAGAAAACTGCGTGATGCTAAAAAACAAATGAATAATGAATACAGCATTAGCAAATCTAAAGAATATATATCGAGTCAATTTGAACTAAATAAAATCAATAAGAAAAAAGATAAATCTAAAGAAAAAAAGTTTTTGAAAGATAAGAAGTTTATTCAAAAACAAGCTCAACGTAAAGAAAAACATAGAGGGCATTAGCCCTCTATTATTATATTTATCCTAAAGCCACATCAAGTATCATCATAGTAATAAATCCTATTGCCACTGATATTGTAGCTAAATCAGAATGTTCTCCATTTTGAGATTCTGGGACTAATTCTTCGATGACGACATAAATCATTGCACCAGCGGCAAAAGAAAGAAAGTATGGTAATAAAGTAGAAATTGTATGAGTTACTAATATTGTCAAAATAGCTGCAATTGGCTCTACAATTCCAGAGAGCGTTCCTAATATAAATGCTTTGCTCTTTGATGTTCCTTCAGCTTTTAATGGCATTGAAATAATAGCCCCTTCCGGAAAATTTTGAATAGCAATACCAATAGAAAGGGCAAAAGCTCCTGAAATAGTTATTAAATTATTATTAGATATTAATCCTGCAAAAATGACACCAACAGCCATTCCTTCTGGAATGTTATGAAGAGTTACAGCTAGTATTAACATTGTTCTTTTTTTGAGATTGGAATGTAATCCTTCAGGATGTTTACTGTTTTCATGTAAGTGTGGAATTATTCTATCTAATGCTAATAAAAATAATACACCAGAAAGAAATCCTATAGTTGATGGAATCCATTGGATAATATTTTGTTGTTCTGCCATTTCAAGAGACGGTATCATTAAAGACCAAATAGAGGCCGCAATCATAACACCAGAGGCAAATCCTAATAAAATTTTATGTAAATTAATATTCATTTCTTTTTTCATTAAGAAAACCATTGCAGATCCTAGTGTTGTTCCTAAAAAAGGTAAAGATACTCCAATAATGATATTTTCCATATAATAAATCTCCTTTAAATTTATTAGCTTTAGCTAACAATAGAACTATGTTCTATATTTGTCAATATTGGTATATAATTATTTATACAATAAAAATCCAAAAAAAATCAAAAATTAAAAGTTTTGTAAAGCTAACTTTTACAATGTATCTTTTTTTATCATTTATACTCATTTTACACTCGAATATTTAAAATAATTAATATTGTTAATTAATAATTTAAATATTTTTAATTAAATTTATTAAAAATATTAATAAAATTAATAAATTGCCATTGAAATATGAATAATCTTATGTTATTTTAAAAATGTAAGGAGTCTATATGCATAATTGGAAAAAGTTATTTGAAATATGTAAAGGAAAAAATTTTATTATTAAAAAAATATATGTACCTGAAGATAATATTTCAATTGAAGGTGATTTTCAGTTATCATCTTTAGCTACATTAAATATTGAAGATCAAAAATTTATTGCAGCTTTCATAAAAACTCATGGGTCTATAAAGCAAATGGAACAGATTTTTAATATTAGTTATCCAACTGTAAAAAATAAATTAAATGATTTAGCAAAAAAAATTGATAATTATGAATACGATTTAAAAATAGAAGAAAAAGTTGATATTGAATCAGTTTCTAGTATTCTCGATAAAATTTCAGCTGGAGAAATTAATGTAGATGATGCATTGAAGGAATTAAAAAAATGATAGCAATGATTCTTTGGGGGCAAGTAAGGAATAAAAAAGGGAATGTGATTAAATTTTTTTTCCCATTATTGATACTATATATTATATTACTTCCTATTTATCTATTAGTTTTAATAGTCTATTTGTTTTTTCTAGTTCTTAGTGATGAAAATAATGAAGCTGTTTCATATTTAAAATTATTTTTAAATTTGCCTTCAATTTTTCATTCAATGAGAGATTTAGAAATTTTAGTAAAGAATAATGAAAATGATATTAAATTAACTATAAAATGAGGTGTTTTATGAGTGAAGATAAGATAAAAATTTTAGAGATGTTATCTAGTGGTAAAATTAGTGTGGAAGAAGCTATTAAATTAATTGATGTTGCTGAAGAAAAACAAACTCCAAATTTAAGTGCTTTTGCTTCAAAATTTCTTTATGTTACAGTTGAACCAAAAGAGACTGAAGAAGGAAAGAAAATAGGTAAAGTATTTGTTAAAGTTCCTTTTGCTTTGATAAAAGCGGGTTTTAATATTGCCGGGTTAATTCCAAAAGCAGCACAAGAACAAATCAATGAAGGATTGAAGGATCAAGGTATGAACTTTGACTTTTCTGATTTTAAGCCTGAAAATATTCAAGATTTAATGACTGCTTTAGAATTATTAACTGTTGAAGTTGATAATGCTGATTCTTATATAAAAGTTTTTAGCAAATAATTAAAATATAGAGGGCGTTTGCCCTCTATGTATTTCTTAATTTTTTTCAACAGAAATCCATATTTCACATTCATAATCATTAGCTGAAATATCACCATCAGGATAAACTTCTAAATAATAGTTTCCATCAGGTCTATAATCACTTGAAGGGAAAAATTCTGAGTATATTATTTTTAATTCTCTATGAATGGCTGTTGGCATTGGTCCAACGCATTTGAAAATTGCCCAAGTGGTAGGTTTAATAGAATTCACCTCAAAGTCATCATCTATATTTTTACCATTGTAATGAGCTCCAATACCATAAGGGTATTCATTTTTTTTATCTGAATTTTCAAAGCAAATACCTAAAATGCTACCTTTAAACATTTCATCATTTTTTGCATAATCACATACTTTTTGTAAATCTCCATTAATTCTAGATTCTGCCCAAAATTTTGGGATTTCTTGTTGACTCTTTTCAATATCAACAGGTACGTATTTCTTTTTAGAAATAATCTTAAATTCATCTAATTTTTTGATTTGATAATCCATAACACTTCCTCCATCTAAAGATACTTTGACAGCTATTTTGGAAAACGATTTTAGTTTTCCTCCATATTTTTTTGCATGAGAAGGATTAATTCCATGGAAACGAACAAAAGCTCTAGTAAAACTCTCTGGAGAGTCATAACCATATTTAAATGCAATATCTATCACTTTTTGATCAGTGCAAAGTAAATCATTACCAGCTAAAGAAAGACGTCTGTTTCTTATATATTCCCCTAAGGTATAATTACAGAGAATTGAAAATACTCTTTGAAAATTTGATGGGGAAGAAGCTGCTATATTAGCAACTTCGCTTATATCAATTTCATTTTTGAGATTTTCTTCAATGTAATCTATTGCATTTTGTAGATTTTTTGTCCAATCCATAATTTTTTCCTTTCTCATAAATCTATCTTTATAGTAAAGAAGAAAACTAAACAAATCCTAGCATTTTTAACTTTTAAGTGTTAGCTTATTTTATTTCTATTGTTTTTATTTGACTATATGATACCATATGTTTGGAGTAATTATGAAAAAAGTAAAAATATTAAAATTAGATGTTCAAAAAAATGGTATTGATCAATATGAGAAGCAATCAATTGAGATTTCAAGAAATGGATTAATAGTACATTCTCTTTATCCTTTCGCAGTTATGGGAACTCTTAAAAAATATGAATTTCAAGTAGATGAAGAAGAAATAGAAAACTTTTTAGATAGTTTTGATTTTGAAAATTGGAAAAATGTAGATGCTAAATCATATGATAGTTTTTCTTTTAATTTATCTATAAAATTTGATGATGATTCTTATTTAAAAAAGGAAGGGTATATAAATTTATCTATGCCAAAAGAGTATGTTGATTTTGATGAGAAAATTCTTGATTTAGTTATGTTTATTGAAAAACCTTGGTTATTTACAAAATAAAACAGCTGTTGTTTATAAAATGTTATATATAGCTAATTTTATATTGACAATTATTTAATTAGTAAAATATACTTAGTGTATAAACTTTATTATATTATAAAAATATTATAAGACAAGGAGACAATATGAAAAAATACTTATTAATTTTATTAGTTTTAACAATTAGCGTAATTAATCCTCTTTTTGCTAATAATAACGATTCACTTATAAATGAAGATGATTCAGTAATACAATATTTTCTAGAATATGAAACAGGTGCTGCTTCAATTCTTTATCATACAATACAATTTGGTAGTACTGGTGATACTTTCAATTACGTTAATGAAGGTGGACAAGATATATTATTCCCGTTTGAGAGATTTAACATTGGAGCTGTTATTAATGATAGACACCGTGTTTCTTTTCTATATCAACCATTAGAGATAAATACAGTTGTTAAATTTAAGGAAGATAGAAGAATTGATGGAAACGATTATGGAGCAGATACAACTATGGAATTAAAATATGGTTTCCCATTTTGGAGAGTATCTTATTCCTATGATTTATTAGAAGAGGAGGATGTTGTTCTTGGAGTAGGGGCTGCTCTACAAATAAGAAATGCATCTATAGTTTTTAAAACATTAGATGATTCAGTACCTGCATCTGTATCTCAAAATGTAGGACTTGTACCAGCTCTTCATGTTTATTCAAGATGGTCAGTTTTAGATAATGTAAATTTATCTGCTGATATTACAGGTCTTTATGCATCATCTGCATTTATCAATGGCGCTGATTTTGAATTTGAAGGCTCTATTTTAGATGCATCTTTAAGAGCAGGATATGTATTAAAAAATAATATTGAATTATTTGGTAATCTGCGCTTCTTAGGTGGTACAGCAAAAGGAACAAGTGAATATGAGAGTGAAACTTGGGCAGTATCCGATAGTGATGATAGATTTACATCAAATTATCTTTCAACCTTTGAAGCTACAGTTGGATTCACAATTAGATAGTAGAAAAATAGTAATAAAAAAAGATCTCTGAAATATATTCAAGAGATCTTTTTTATTAAAATAAATACTTCTATTTGGTTAATAAAGCATCAATAATAGCTTCACCAACTAAGAATCCATTTGTCATTCCCATCATAAATGCACCAGAGCTTGAATCTAAGCTTTCTGTTACAGATTGACCAGCATGAGGTCTATCAAAGTTTACAGCATCGCGAATAACAATTAAGTTATCAGCTAGACCATAATTACGAGCAACAACTCCAAAAGCATTATCTTCCATTTGTGTTACAGTATATTGTCCTTCTGCTTCATATGCAGCACAAACATATTGTGCGTGTTCAGCAGAAGCTTGACCGTGCCAATATGAATCACCTGTTACTGAAATACCTTTTTTAATAGAAGGTTTTACACTTTCATCTTGATTATATAATGCTCTATAGGCAATAGCACCATCTGCATCAGTTAATTGAATATCTTTAGTTACTTCACAAGCCCAATCAACTAATTCAGGATTGCAGATGAAATAACCACTATTATCATAACTATTTGATCTTCTAAATCTTTCAGGTCCTGCATCAGATGGGTTATCACTTTCTGACCAAGCATTACCTAATTCATAGTCTACTAAACTAGTTGCAATTACTACATCACCTAAAGTGCCAACGTTTGGATTAATACCTGAACAACCTGAAATTACAATATATGTGTTAGTAAAATCAAAATTAGGATTGCTTAATATAGCTGTTAAAGTTGAACCGGATTGAGCCTTACCCATACCAGCAATAGTACCAGCAACTCCATCATCATTTAAGTAAAGAGGTTCATTTAAACCCTTTATTTCATAAGCATTTGCATCTGTAAAATATTTTTCATAATAATGTTGAAATTCTCCAGCAAAATCCCCTTCATTTTCTCCAACTTCAAACATTCCAAATACTAAAACTTTTACTTCAGGAATTGCATTTTGTTCTTCTGCATAACCTTCAGCAAATAGTGTAGCTGAACTAACTGTTGCAATAATAGCAACAATAATTAGTGATTTTAATAATTTTTTCATTTCATAAACTCCTAGTGCAACGTATATCATGTATTTTGTTGCATAGTCAATTGTGTTTATTACAAAATTATTAATACTGAGGTTTAAAACTGTTGCTAATTAATAGTCTAAGAAAGAATTAAATTAATTCAAAAAATATTGTGTTTTTTTACTTGAAATATTAGTATCTTTATTAACAAGAGGAAAAAATGAGTAAAGAGAAAAAGAGTTTTTCAAAGCGTATAGCAAATAGATTTTTAACAGGATTATTCGCCATTTTACCAATGGGTGTTACCATTTGGTTAATTCAAAAAATAATAGTAATGGGTGATGCCTTCTTTGCTAAAATATTAATAGATCTTTTTGGACAAGCTATTCCTGGTTTAGGTTTTGTATTAACTATAGTATTGATATTTGTTGTTGGTGTTTTAGTTAATAGCTTTTTAGGAAAAAAATTAAAAGAATTAATAGAAAATATATTCTTAAGAACACCATTTGTGAAATCAATTTTTTCTCCAATAAAAGATTTAGTAGAAAATTTCTCTAAAAAAGATAATTCTAATTTCAAGAAAGTAGTATTTGTTAATTTCCCAAATGATAATTTAAGTAAAAGTCTTGGATTCATAACAAAAGAAAACATTATTATTAATGGAGTTAATAAAACAGCAGTATTTATTCCAACAACGCCTAATCCTACTAATGGATTTTTAATTTATCTAAACCCTGAAGATTATGAAGAACTAGACTTACCAGTAGATGAAGCATTAAAAACAATAGTATCAATAGGAACTGTTTCTCCAATTAATATCAATTTAAAATAAATTAGTAAAAGTATACCAAATACTTTCTAACTCTATCTATATTATTTTCAATAAATAGTTTAGTTGTATAATATTTTATAATTACAAATAAAAAAAGCTTGCAAATTGCAAGCCTAACCACACTATGTGGACCCCAAAGGGCGATTTGAATAAATTTTTATTTGAACGTATGTTCTTTCTTTAATAGTGTTGCACTAAAAATATTTTATGTCAAGTATAATTTTTTTTGCTTTTCTTTCTTAAAAGGTTTATAATTAGGTTGCTATATAACAAAATCAATATAGTGAAAAATAACATCGTGAGGAAATCTAATGAGCAAAGAATACTTTTTAGGACTTGATTGTGGTACATCTTCTGTCGGATGGGCCGTTACTGATACAGAATATAATTTACAGAAAGCTAAAGGTAAAACTTTATGGGGAATTAGACTTTTTGAGCAAGCAAATCCTGCAGCAGAAAGGAGAAGCTTTAGAGCTGCTAGACGTAGAACATACAGAAAAAGAGCAAGATTAGATTTAATCGATGAAATGTTTGAAGAAGAAATAAAAAAAGTTGATTCTAATTTTTTTCAAAGGTTAAAAGATAGTAAATACTATCAAGAAGATAAAACTAATCCTAATGATAAAAATACTTTATTTAATGATAAAAATTTTAATGATGTAATATTTCATAGAACTTATCCAACTATATATCATTTAAGAGCTGAGTTGATTCATAATACAGAACCTCATGATATACGTTTAGTTTATTTAGCAATACACCATATAATTAAAAATCGTGGTCATTTTATATATGAAGGACAAAATATTGAAAAGGTACAAGATGTACAACAATATTTTGATACACTTCAATTATTATTTGATGATTTATATAAGGATTTTAGCATTCAATATCCTAATGGTTTAGAAGTAATAAAGGTTGCTTTAACTGACAAATCAGATAAGAATAGGTTAAAAACTTTGAAAGAAAGTATTATTGTTTCTTCTGAAGATACGAAAGTAGCAAAACAAATACAAGGTGAAATAATAAAGGCACTTCTTGGTAAAATAACAAATATTATTAAGTTAATACCTGATGATTTATTAGATGAAGAAACTCTTTCTAATAAAGATTTTACTTTTTCCTCTAGTACTTATGATGATATAGAATCAGCAATACAAGGTTCAGTTGGTGTAGATAATTTTGCAATAATATCTTGTTTAAAAGAAATTTATGATTGGGCATTATTGTATGATATTTTAAAGGGTAATCAATATTTATCTAATGCTAAAATCAATACTTATGAAATACATAAGGAACAATTAGAACTATTAAAGAAAATAGTTAAAAAGTATAATCCAGAAAAATATGAAGAAGCCTTCTTAACTACAAAAGATAAATTATATAACTATAGTGCTTATATTGGTCATGGTTTAGATAATGGTAGAAAAGATAAAGGTCCTATTAAATCTAAATGTTCTCAAGAAGATGTAAATAAATATTTTAAAAAGCTACTTGATAAAGCTCATAAGTCCCATCCAGAAGATGAAGATTTAAATAAAATATATTTTGAATTAGAAAATAATAAATTATTACCTAAAATTGTATCTCCCGATAATAGAGTTATTCCATATCAAGTAAATCTTATGGAACTTGAAGCTATATTAGATAATGCTAGCAAATATTTTAATTTCTTAAATGAAAAAGATAAAGAAGGGTATTCTTCAAATGAAAAGATCATAGCAATAATGAAATTTAGAATTCCTTATTATGTAGGTCCATTAGTAGAAAATACAGGAGAAGGTAAGGAATATCAAAAATTTAGTTGGATGATAAGAAAGGATAATAGTACCGGTAGAATCCTTCCTTGGAAATTTAATGATCAAGTAGATTTAGCTGCATGTGGTAATGAATTTATAAAGCGAATGGCTAGAAAATGTACTTATCTCCCAAATGAGAATTGTTTACCAAAAAATTCTTTATTATATAGTGAATATACTTTGCTTAATGAATTAAATAATTTGAAAATCAATGGTGAAAAACCATCACTTGAATTAAAGAATCAAATATTTGAGCTATTTAAATCTACAAAAACCGTATCAAATAAGAAAATAAAAGATATGTTAATTAGTAGAGGAATTTATAATAAAAAATCTGAAATTATTTTTACTGGAATTGATAATAATTTTAAATCATCACTAAAATCATATATAGATTTTAAAGGGTATATATCTAATAAGATTCTATCGAAAAATGAAATCGAACAAATAATTGAATGGAGTACTATCTTTACAGAAGGTCAAAATCTTTTAGAGAAAAAGATAAGAGATAATTTTAAAGAAAAGTTAGATGATAAGCAAATAAAAGAAATTTTATCAAAATGTAAATCTTATACAGGATGGGGGAACTTATCTAAGAAATTCTTAACAGAAATGTATCATATTAAAGAAGATGGTGAATGTAAAAGTATTATTTCTCTAATGAGAGAAACATCTGATAATTTGATGGAATTAATGAGTAAAAAATATACTATTTCTGATTATGTTGAAAAAGAACTTTCTAATTATAATAATAATTATGATAATTTTAGTTATGATAATCTCGTTGAACCATTAGCTGTTTCTCCTTCAATTAAAAGAAGTATTTGGCAAACACTCCAAATAGTAAAAGAAATTAGTGAAGTTCAAAAACAAGCTCCAAAAAGAATTTTTATCGAAATGGCTAGAGGCCCTGAAGATGGACAAAAAAACAGAAGAACTATATCAAGAAGAAATACATTATTAGATTTATATCGTAAATATCTTTCTGATAATGATGAAGCTACTAAAATTATTAAATCTCTAGAAAATCATAGCGATGATGATTTGAGAAAAGATAAATTATATCTTTATTTTACTCAAATGGGTCGATGTATGTACTCAAATGAAAAGATTGAAATAGAGGACTTATTTAATAATAATATCTATGATATTGATCATATATATCCTCAAAAGAGTATTAAAGATGATAGTCTTGATAATCGTGTATTAGTTTTAAAAAGAGAAAATGGTAAGAAAGGTGATAAATATCCACTTACAGATTATTCTCCAGATATACACAATAGATGCTCTTCTCTTTGGTCTTTCTTATACAAAAAAGGTTTAATATCTAAAGAAAAATATAATCGTCTTAACCGAAAAACTAATCTTGATGAAGATGAATTATCTAAATTCATAGCACGTCAAATTGTTGAAACAAGACAAAGTACTAAAGCTACTGGTAAGATCTTAGAAAAATTATATCCTAATTCTAATATTATTTATTCAAAAGCAAATTCAGTAACTCAATTTAAGAGAAGATATGGTATTAAGAAATCTAGAGGAGTAAATGACCTCCACCATGCTAAAGATGCTTATTTAAATATTGTAGTTGGTAATGCTTATTATACTAAATTTACTAAAGATCCTAGATTTATTTTCAAAAATGAAAATAGAGAAAATTATCATATTACAAATATTTTTAATTATGATATTAAAAGAAGTAATTATGTAGCTTGGGAATGTGATATTAATGAAAGAAAGAGAAGAGAAGAAAAACATCAAATTGGCAATAAACCAGATTTCAATACATATCCAGAAACAGGAACAATTTTGAAAGTTAAAGCGACTTTAAGCAAAAATAATATACTATTTACTCGTCAAACTTTCCAACGTTCTGGTGGAATATCAGATATGCTTATTGTAAAAAAGAATGATGATACTTCAGCTCTATTACCTATCAAATCTTCAGATGTGAAAATGACAAGTATGAACAAATATGGAGGTTTAAATAAAATTGCCAAAGCATATTTCTTTTTAGCTGAATATACTAATAAAAAGAAAAGAATAAAGAGAATATTAGATGTTCCAATTCATAAAGTTTCAGAAATTGAAAGCGGAAAATTATCATTACTTGATTATTGTATAAATGAATTAAATTTAGAAAATCCTCATATTGTTATTCCTAAAATACTAATTAATACAAAAATCAAATTAAATAATTTTATATATGAAATATCAGGAGCTATGGGGGATAGTATGGGCTTAAAAGCAGCTGTTCCTTTAGTTGTTTCAGATTTAAATTATAATTATTATTGTAGAGTTGAAAATTATCTAGAAAAAATGAAAGAGTATTTAAGATTTCATAAAAATGAGTCTGATGAAATAATTCAATTATATAATGATAAAATTATAAATAGATTTAAAATTAATGAAGATAATAATTTATCCTTATACAAGGAGTTACAGAGAAAATTAAATAATTCTGTTTTTTGTTATCGTGTAAATCCTAAAACGATAAGTAGTATAAATGAACACGCTAATTTATTCAAAGAATCAGATATTTTTGAACAATCGCAATTTCTTGAGCAATTTATTCTATTATTTGCATGCAAATATGGAACCGTTGATTTTTCATTAATAAAAAGTCCTAAAAAGACAGAAATGCCTACTATGGGAAGAAAGCTGAATACAAGTATTGAATTTATTTATCAATCAGTAACAGGTATTTATGAATCAAGAAAGAAGGTTGAAGTAAATTGAGTTTTAGAGCTGTTGTGATTACAAAACAATCAAAATTAGAATATCGTCAGAAATATTTAATAATAAGAACTAATGAAGAAACTAAACGGGTATTTATTGATGAAATTTCTTTGTTATTAATAGAGCATACAGCAGTATGTATAACTGCTGTATTAATACAAGAATTAATAAACAAAAATATAGATGTTATTTTTTGTGATAATAAAAGAAATCCTAATTCTAATATTGTACCTTTTTATGGATGTCATGACAGTTCAGAAAAAATAAGAATTCAAATAAATTGGAAAGAAAAGACTAAATCATTAATATGGACTGAAATTGTAAAAGAAAAAGTTAAAAAACAAGGAGAGCTTTTAGATATATTGAATATTGATAATGAAAATTATTTTATAAATAAAATTGAAGAAATTACTTTGAACGATATAACAAATATTGAAGCTCAAGCAGCAAAGAAATATTTTCATTATCTTTTTACAAATAAATTTACTAGAAATTCAGAAAATGCTATCAATTCAGCATTGAATTATGGATATATGATATTACTCTCTTTAGTAAATAGAGAGGTGACTTCTAAAGGATATTTAACTCAATTAGGATTAAATCATAACAGTATTAGAAATCAATTTAATTTATCTTGTGATTTAATGGAACCTTTTAGACCCATTATTGATCAAAAAGTATATTCTTTAAAGCTTAAAGAAGATTTTGAGACTTGTGAAAAACATCAATTATTAGATATTTTTAATCAAAAATTTCTAATCAATAATAAGAAATATGATTTAAAAGATACTGTTAATATTTACTGTGCGAGTATTTTTTCTGCTTTAAAAAATGATAATCCAAAGGAAATATGTTTTTATAATTTTGCTTATGGGGAAAAATAGATTTATGAGAATATTATTATTTTTTGATTTACCTACCCTTACAGCTGAGCAAAGGAGAGATTATAGGAAATTTAGAAAATGGTTAATCAGTGAAGGATTTATCATGGTACAAGAATCGGTATATTCTAAATTAGTAATGAATAATAATTCTTCGAAATTAATAATAGAAAATATTAAAAAACATAAAACTGAAGATGGGAATATTCAAATTTTAGTTATATCTGAAAAGCAATTTAATAACATAACTTTAATTGTTGGTAATCCTCAAACTGAAGTAATTGATACTATAGATAAAGTGGTAATAATATGAGTGTAAGATTAGTAAATGAACCATTAAATATTTATATAGATAATATAGAAAAAGTATTTAATATATTGGTTATTGAATCACAATCATTATTATTAAAAGTTGTTCAAGATATTAATTCTCAAATTAAAAATGAATGTGGTACTTTTGTTTTTTCTATTAATGATAAACCTTTTGAAATAAAAGATTACCTTGAATTAATAATTGATCCTTTAAATCTAGATGTAAACAATCGTAAGATAGTAACTTCAATTCAAAAATTAGCATGTAAAGAAAGTATTGATGAAGTCCATTATCAAGAAACAAATAAAATAATTTCATTGTTAGAAGAATATGCACATAATATTGCATTTTCTTTTAATGGAAATATAACCACAAAAACTGAAATCACTAATGAAGCCATTATTAAAATGTTGAATTTTCAAGTTGATATTTTTAGTAATTCTTTTGAATCAAATCTATTTGAATATATATTAAATTCAAATCATTATTTAAAAACAAAATTATTCTGTTTTGTAAATTTGTTCAATTTTTTAGAAACTGAACAAATCAATTATTTAATAAAATCATGTAAAGATAATGATATTATGATTTTATTTATTGAAGCCTCAGATACAAAATATACTAATATAGATTGCGTAAAAACAATAATAGATTCAGATTTTTGTCAGATATAGCGTAGGAAAATATAGTTAATTATGTTACAATTAATTAAAGGAAAGAATATTATGCTTAAATATAAATCTTTGCTATTGAATAAGTCATTTTATAACTTATATAAATACATAGTAGTAAACAGATGTTATGTTTGAGAGTTATGTTCTTTCAGTAATAACTTCAACAGAGAATATAATTAAAGAATGTGCTGATGTGTTTGAGAGTTATGTTCTTTCAGTAATAACTTCAACGCTCAACCTTAGTATGTTCTTGTCATAGTTGTTTGAGAGTTATGTTCTTTCAGTAATAACTTCAACAAATGTATATCCATCTTGCCATACACGATTGTTTGAGAGTTATGTTCTTTCAGTAATAACTTCAACATAATTTAAATGTGGATGATTATTTGAAGTGTTTGAGAGTTATGTTCTTTCAGTAATAACTTCAACGCGATGGATTATCTACACCTTCAGGTATCAGTTTGAGAGTTATGTTCTTTCAGTAATAACTTCAACAAAATAGCATATGTCGACTTTGAACAACCAGTTTGAGAGTTATGTTCTTTCAGTAATAACTTCAACAACAAAGCTGATTATACCGCACTGCAAGGAGTTTGAGAGTTATGTTCTTTCAGTAATAACTTCAACACGAGAATTTTAAGCAAGGCGTTTTAATTAGTTTGAGAGTTATGTTCTTTCAGTAATAACTTCAACTGCAGAAGCTGGTTTGTTGTCTTTAGCGGGGTTTGAGAGTTATGTTCTTTCAGTAATAACTT
>NPIF01002023.1_pt1 | contig 48221 bp, 42 predicted proteins | sample 8637461 | NCBI WGS metagenome assembly NPIF01 (sample SAMN07420641, study PRJNA396082) | bioreactor metagenome | isolation source: sample BR12 brine-fed electro-methanogenic bioreactor BR | place: Japan: Kochi | collected 2016-12-09
GGGATTATAAATGACGCTGATCAATTTTTCAGGTGCAATATTTTGAGATTACGACGGAAGCTTTTTCATGGACAGCAGGAACCGCTGTATGCCTTTTATCCTCCTCCCCCCTTTTGGGGGGGATAAGAGGGGGGGGCATGTGTTATACCCTCCTTTGCAAAGTTTAACAATTAAACAGGAGGACACATGCCCCGATCATGGAATCTATTGATAACTGTTTTATCAGAAATTACAAGAAAAAACTGCATTGCACTTGCTTGCTGTCCCCACTGCGGGAACCGTCATACGTATATAAAATGGGGGTTTTACAGGCGATATCTATTTGATGATGAGCTGATAAATATCCAGCGTTTTCGCTGTGACAATGATCAATGCCCATGTAAAACCTTTTCAATTCTTCCCCATGCGCTATTGCCAATACTCAGGATCTCTCTGTGCATGTTGATGTATGTTCTTGATATGTACGAACAAGGAAACAATATCGCAGATATTGTCCGGCACACCGGCGGCAATTGGCCGCGAACACAGCGGTGGATAAAAAAAGCGTTGATAATCCGTGACTGGTTCAAGCAAGGACATGGCAATCGAATGTCCCCATGCTTATCTTCCGGCAGATCCTGGGCATCATTTGTCAGAGATTTTTCCTGGACTTTTTACCCGGAAAGATTCAGATAAAAAAGCACCAACACAAAACGTATATATAATAAAATCAGTCAGTTTGTTAAGCAATTCTCCTGGAGTTCAACTTTTTTAAACAGGAGGTTTAAGTGAGAGAACAAAATGACGAGAAATTAGAACTGGCCATATGGCGTTACGGGATTATCAGCCCTCTTCTGCACAGGGAAGCCAACAGCCTTCCCTCTGGAGAGCTGCTTGACCAGGCGTCCTGGCAGCGGTATGTCCATCCAAACGGTTCCCATATGAGATTGAGTGCAGAAACCCTCAGGAAATGGCTATACCGCTACCTTCAAAGTGGCCTGCCAGGCCTGATGGGCAAAGTCAGATCTGATAAAGGTAACCACCAGATCCCGGATAAGATCACTTCAGCAATGGTTGCTCTGCGGGAGGAACACCCAAGATGGACCCTTGCCAGGATGATCAAGGAACTGATTAAAACCAACAGGTGGAATGGAAGAAAACCCAGCAGGTCTGCCATTTACAGATTTGCAAAAGCCCATAACCTGCAAAGAGACCCCCACATTGATCCAAACGGGAATGTACGGCCTTTTGCCTTTGACCATTTCGGTCAATTATGGATTGCTGATTTTCTCCATGGTCCAAAATTGTTCAAGGACAATAAAAAGCACAAAACCTATCTCCATGTCATCCTGGATGACAGCAGCCGGTTTATTGTTCATGGTGGATTTTACCTGACCGAATCGGTTGAACCTTTACTCTATGATCTCATGGGTGCGGTCAGACGATTTGGAATTCCCCAGCGTTTTTACGTCGACAATGGGTCGGCATATATCAGCCGGCACCTGAAGATCCTTTGCGCCAGGAACGGAATTGATCTGGTCCATACCCCACCATTTGTCCCTCAAGGCAGAGGCAAATTAGAAAGGCTGTTCAGGACCGTCAGGGATCAGTTCCTTTGTGATAAATTTAAAACCATTAAGCAGATCAATGATGCGTTCAAATCCTGGGTTGCCGGATATCATGAAACCCTGCACTCATCTTTGGAATGTTCCCCGTTGCAAAAAAGACTGCAAAGCAAAAATGTATGCCGTGCTTTGTCGCCGTCGATTGACATTGAAGCCTTGTTCAGGATGGAGCGGCGTTCCAGGGTTTACAATGATTGCACCATCCATTTCAAAAAAATCAGGTATGAGGTACCCGGATGCCTGCCAGGATCCCGGGTAACCATTTATTATATGCCCTGGGACAAAACCTGTATCTACTACGGCAATGAAATGAAAAAGGCACGTATCGTTGACCTTGGCGCCAATGCAAGACGATTTGAACATCCAAATCAATAGGAAACCATACAAATGACTCATAAACAATCTCCACTGGAATTTTTTAATTGTAAATATCATCCGTTCGCAAATACTTACCGACTGAAAACCCCTTATCTGGGAGAGCAGGACAAGCGATTTCTCAGGACAGCCATATCGTTGATCTCCTCTGGAAAAAGTTTTGCTTTGTCCGGGCCCTCAGGTGCCGGCAAATCAACATTAATCAACTATGTTTTATCCCAGCTCGATGCAAACTGTTATAAACCTTCCCTGGTTCATTACGGTGGATTACAGCGCAACGGAATGCTCAAAGCCTTTGCTGACGTTCTTGGGGTGGAAACAAATGGTAGGACCGTGCCTTTGCTGATCAGCCTGCAAAAACAGATCACAAACATGGCATCGGAACACCGCAGTGTGTTCCCGGTATTTGTTATTGATGATGCCCACCTCATGGAAAAGGAATCATTAATGGATATCTGTTCCCTGATGTTTAATCCTCAAAAGGAAACCGTGGCCGCAAGTTTTATTCTTGTGGGAGATGAAACCCTTGAAAAAAAACTCTCACTGCAAATTCTGGCTTCTGTAAAAACCCGGCTCACCGGGCAATTTAATTTGAATCCCTTGAATGACGATGAAAGTCTTGAATTTATCAAATTCAGGTTATCCAATGCAGGTGCAACTGAAACGCTTTTTGATCCGGATGCTTTAAACATTTTATCATCCCATTGCAGAGGGAATCGACGACACATCATGAACATGGGCACGTTGCTTTTAACCGAAGCCTTTTACAGACAGGAAAAAACGATCAGTGCTGAATTGATTTTCAATTGTGACCAGATAGAGATATCTGAGTGAAACAGAGGCATACGAGAGGGGACTCCGATGCCAAGGGATAACTCAGTGCGGTAGACTGCTGTCTGCTCGGGGCCTGGTAGTTTTGTTTTGATTACTATCAGGCCCTACCTATATCCCCAATAGGTAAAATAACCTGACATATTCTTGGGATCAGACAGCGACAATCTACAGGGTGGTCGGATTATCATCATCAATTGCAAAACATGTGAAGATACGAGAGAACAGCCAGGGTTGGACAGATCAGCAGATGTTGACCTCATTGATACTGTTGAACCTGGCAGGCGGAACCAGTGTGGATGATTTGCGGATTTTAAATGCCGATCCGGGGTTCTGCGAGATACTGCGCAAGTCGGAGCTGCACGATCTTAAGCGCAAAGAACGCCGGGAACTGGAGAGAAGGTGGCGTAAAAAAAAGAAGCGGTTTGTTCCCTCTGCATCAGCAGTGTTCAGATATTTATCCGAATTTCATGATGCTGAGCAGGAAAAAATCAGAGACCTGTTTCAAAAAATCAGTTTTATTCCGGCACCCAATAACCACCTGAGGGGTCTGGTGAAGGTGAACGCAGATATATGTCAGGCACTGAACACAGCCAGACCGTATCACACAGCTACTTTGGATATGGATGCTACCCTGGTGGAGACGGAAAAAAAAGACGCGTTATACTGCTACAAAGGTTTTAAATCCTATCAGCCGTTAAACACTTGGTGGGCGGAACAAGGCATTATCCTGCACAGTGAATTCCGAGACGGTAACGTGCCGGCTGGATATGAGCAGTTGAGAGTATTTAAAGAAGCCTTGGCCTGCCTGCCGGAAAATGTTGAGACAGTGAGGTTGAGATCGGACACTGCCGGGTATCAGCACGAACTGTTAAAATATTGTGAAATGGGCATGGATAATCGTTTTGGAAGAATCGAATTTGCCATTGGCTGTGATGTGACAAATAGCTTTAAACAAGCTGTGGATCAGGTATCGGAAACAGACTGGCACCCGGTGTATAAGGAGGTGGGTGGAAGAAAGATTGATACCGGAATCCAGTGGGCGGAAGTCTGCTTTGTTCCCAACAAGGTTGCTCACAGCAAAAAAGGTTCATACCGGTATATAGCCAAAAGGCAGGTACTTGCGGAGCAATCATTGCCCGGCATGGAAGATTCTCAGATGTCTTTACCGTTTCCTGTTATGGAGATGGGCAGCACACGGTATAAAATTTTCGGCATGGTGACCAACGTATCTGAAACAGATATGAACGGGGAAGAGATCATCCACTGGCTTCATGCAAGATGCGGCAAAAGCGAAGAGGTACATTCCATTATGAAAGCCGACCTTGCCGGCGGGACCCTGCCAAGTGCAGAATTTGGAAGAAACGCGGCCTGGTGGTGGATCATGATACTCGCGTTGAATCTGAATTTGATGATGAAAAAGCTGGCACTGGAACCATCCATGGCCCCAAAAAGGATGAAAGCTATTCGATTTTCCATCATCAATCTGCCGGGCCAGGTGATCAAACGGTCCCGTCAGCTCATATTGAGGATCTCTAAAGGCCACCCCTCCTTCAACCTTTTAATAGCTGCCCGCGAACGGATAGCCATGTTGGAGGCAGCACTATCAGGATAATAATGAAGTGGTTTGAGCACAATTATCGTAGAAATATCACTGCCAGCAGGAAAGGTGCGTCAAAAATCAGGCCCAAGAATGCCAAAACAGGCTTCAAAGAACCCGCTGGCCAAAAAATCATGCGAAACTGACCCTGCCCGTTAAAAAAAATCCCCAAAATAATCTTTGGATGGGTCTAAAAAAAATAGGCGGTGGATTCGGGTTTATCGAAGAACTTGACATTATTGAAAAAATATTACGCCATCTTGGACATTGCGATATCCGCAATCATGATCCCCCTCAACCTGTCACTTCCGACTCTATTCCTGATATGGTTTACGACTTTTCCGATTCCCAAATCCGGTAGTCGATTAATGGAACTGATTTTTTTGATTGTTTTGCGGCGTTTCCGGTAAGGTCTGTCCGAAATCAGTCTAAAAGAGAGACGTTTACCCCTTTTCGATGAATCCAATCTGATTTTAAATTCTCCGTTCTCCGGAGTTGTTTTTTATCCCAATAACCGCTCTGACACCGAGGCCCAAGCCGGGATGGGTGGTCCCGCAGATGCACGGCCATCTTGCGCTGGCTTTGCATGTCGTCCACAGCCAGCAAGGTTTCGCGGCACCGGGGACAGGACCATGGGTACTACCCCCGGTTATCGGATGGACTTATGCGCTAGTGGCAACCGGTGGCGGGAAACGCCTTTCCGGAGGGGCATCCCGGGGCTAAGCGCTCTCTCCGCTGACCACGAATCCACTGTTTCCCAGGCCGGTGGCGGAGGATGTCCCGGCAATCTTGGCCAGGTAGGTCTCCCCCAGTTTTTCGATGTGGCCGCGCACGTTGTCGAAATAGTTGAAGTGAATCTGCTCCTCGTCGATGATGTCCTCGAAGATCTTCATGCTGACGCTGTCGCCGTTTTCGCGGCAAACCAGCAGGTACTGGTTGTACATGTCGATGGTATCGTCCTCCAGAACCGAATCGAAGGAAAAGATTTTGTCCACCGGCTGCTCCTTGACAATCTTGCCGGCGTGGTCGGTGACCGGCTCCCCGCCCAGCTCCTTGACACGTTCGGCAAACATCTCGGCATGGCGCATTTCATCGACGGCGATCAACTTGATTTTTGCGGCCAGTTCCCCGTAGTCCATGTCATCCAGGTTGTAGTGCTGATTCATGTACTGGTAGATGGCCTGCAATTCCATTGCCCGGGCCTTGTTGAGCACATCGATCACTCTTTCCCTTCGCGCTTCCTTTGATTCTTTTTTCATGGGGATACTCCTTATGGTTGAATGGAACGTTGCAATTTTTTTGTTTTCAATCTTCGGTTTGGCACTTTGCGCAAATACCAAAAAAATCCATGCAATGGGTCAGGATCTTGAATCCGATGGCCTCGGTGACTTCCTACGTCAGGTCCTGCAGACTGGAGAGCTGCGGATCAATGATCGTTTTGAAATCCGCTCAGGCCAACCACCCGGTTGCCGGTCTCCCTGACCGCATCCACAAAGATCTGAACCGGCACGTCAATACCCAGATCCGTGACCTCGAATCCGCTCACATCCAGCATAAAGACCACCAGGTCCTTCCCGATGTCGTGGATATCGCCCTTCACGGTCCCCATGACGACCTTCCCGATCTTCTTAAATTGGGACTGAGTCTTGAGATGGGGTTCCAGCAGGGCGACAATGCGTTTGAGGATCTCTCCTGAAAAGACCAGATCCGGGATGAAATAATCTGAATCTGAGAACCGTTCGCCCATAATGGTCATTCCTTCCTTGGCGCCCGTCAACAGGTCCAACGGATCGCTTCCCTGTTCCAAGGCCTTTTCTACAAACGCCAGGGCCTCCGGCTCCTGCAAGTCCGCCAACAACATCGTAAGTTCTTCAGGCATGATACGCTGCCCCTCTCTTAAGATCGTCCACCCTTTACTTTGACGACGTGCCTTCCATTTCTTTAACAAGACCACCAAGTATGTTGGCCTCATACTCCTTGAATTTTTCAACACCCATAAAAAATATCAGAAGAATCATCACAAAGCAATTGAAAAGGAATTTTCCGAACTGGAACAAGATGACAAGGAAATCCAAAAAAGAGCTGACAAAACAAATAATGACGGAGGTTGTGGATAAATATGATTATTCTAAGATATTGGACATCCCCATCGAAGAACTCATAGGCGTTGAAGACCAAGCCCCTTCAGCAGGTATTCGTAGCCTTCCCGAGATAACATCCTATATTGAAAATTTTCATTCCGACAACCTGTTTCATTTTGACGCACTGAAAAAGCCATATCCCGAAATTGTGGATCCGGAATTACAGTTCATTGATCAGCTTATAGATGACCAGGTTATCAACAACTTGATTGCGCCTGACAGCTATTCCGCTGTGCACAGGGATATTCAGCCCTACCAGTTATTTCGGATGGAGCTTTTAAAAATTATCAAATACCCTGAAATCAGTTACAGGAAATTCTGCCTTGTACAATTCAGATCAAAGGTAAGAAAATACGAATTTATTCCGATCCAGACTGCGATTGTGGAAAGCGTCGGAACAAAAGGGATAAATCGCATTACGTTATTGGCTACCGGCTTCACGCTCTAACAGCCATCAACCCATCAACAGGCCATAGTTTTCCATTGGTATCCTTAGTAGGGGCAGCAAATCATCATGACAGCCTGTTTTTAAAACCGTTGATCAAGCTTGCTCAGGCACTGGGAATTGATATCAAATTGGTTACCGCCGATCAGGCGTATCATGATAGCGATGGTTCGGTTCTCAATGAAACCGGTGTCTATATCGTAGCCCCTGAATCGGAGAAAGCCAACCTTCCTGACAACGTTTTGGAATCGCCATTAAGAGTTGCCTGTAATGATTCTTGTGAGATTCCGATGCAGTTTTTGGGATCGATACCGGAAGGTCATGAATTTGGATGTGATGCCGCTCCGGGTGAGTGTACGTTTGAATCCAATTGCCCAAAATCAAGGATTGTTTCTTTTGACAGTGGTTATTTTCAACCAATGCCGACTTTTCATGGCGGATCTCAAGACGCAATCGAGATTCGAAAAAACTGTGAAAGGCCCTTCAATTTGATGAAGAAACGAGAAGGCCTTGAACAAACACGGGTAAGAAGTCAGCAGGGTGTAATTGTCCGATCAACGTTGACGACTATCGTAACATTGTTGCTTGAAATGGCTGGAACAAGGCATAAACCGAAGAAACCGGAACATATACCATTTTCTAAAAAAACAGCTGTTTTGGAATACTGAAAATCCATTACTGGTGATGCACTTCTTTTTGAACTGCAGATCCTGCTATGCCTGCCCACCACTTCGGAACGGATGGATGGCGGCAATGTGGCAGCGGATTTCCACAACCGGTATGTCTTTGAAATCCGCCTGCCCGATTCCTTGCAAAAAATTGTCTTTCATTATTTCGGTGTGGCAGTCGGCCGAGAATGTGCAAACCGAATATCCCCTTGACCGATGGCATTGAAAATCATAGTCTGAAAAAAAAACTAAGAAAAGAAGAAAACCCCTATGGATGCAACACAACCTTATCCATCTGACATCTCCCGCCCCCTGGTGGCATTGATGAAGGGCGTGGTGTTCAGGGAAAACGATCCGGCCCTGTGGCACCTTCTGGAGGAGGGACAGATGGCCGTCCGTGACTATGTCCGGGTCATGGGCCTGGAACTGATGCTGGACACGGCCGAAGGGTATGCCTGGCTGGCCACCCGGGAACCGGAACAAGGGGAAGACCCCCTGCCCCGCCTGGTGGGAAGGCGACAGCTGTCTTATCCGGTGAGCCTGATCATCGCACTCTTACGCAAAAAAATGGCGGAACAGGATGCAGTCGGAGAAGACCCCCGCCTGATCCTGTCCGTGGGGGAGATCACGGACATGGTCCAGGTGTTTTTGCCGGCATCGGGCAACGAAGCCCGGATGATGGACCGGATCAACACCCACCTGAACAAAATCGCAGACTTAGGCTTTATCCGGCGGCTCAAGGGCGAAAAGGACAAAATCGAGGTGATCCGCATTCTCAAGGCGTTTGTGGATGCCCAGTGGCTCAGTGAACTGGAGGACCGGCTCAAACAATACCAGGCCCATCTGGAAGATGACAATGATTCCGGTTCGGCCGATGACAGTCACACAGATCCTTCGGGTGGCAGCGACATGGACGTAAACATTGATTCCACCCCCACCGGGGACCGGGGCGGTGGCTGATGGAACAGCAGCTTTTGGACTTTGCATCGGACGATGCCCTGGCCGGGTTCCGGCTTCACACCCTGGAAGTCTTCAACTGGGGTACGTTTCACAAACAGGTATGGCGCCTGGATCTGGACAGCCGCAACAGCCTGCTCACCGGCGATATCGGGTCCGGCAAATCCACCCTGGTGGATGCGGTGACCACCCTGGTGGTGCCGGCCCACCGGGTGGCCTACAACAAGGCGGCCGGGGCTGACACAAAAGAAAGGTCCTTGCGCTCCTATGTGCTGGGATATTACAAATCAGAACGCAGCACCACGGGTCATGCGGCAAAATCGGTATCTTTGCGGGATCACAACAGTTTTTCCGTGATCCTGGGGGTGTTCAAAAACGCTGGCTATCTACAGAAAGTCACCCTGGCCCAGGTGTTCTGGATCAAAGAGGCCCAGGCCCCGCCGGAACGGTTCTATGTGGTGGCGGACCAGGCGTTGTCCATTACCGGGCATTTCAGCGGATTCGGCACAGACATCGGGCAGCTGAAAAAACGGCTAAAAAAAATGAAAGATGTGGCGGTGTTCGACACCTTCCCCAAATACGGAGCCGCATTCCGCAGGCGGTTCGGCATTGACAACGAACAGGCACTGGCCCTGTTTCACCAGACCGTGTCCATGAAATCCGTGGGCAACCTCACCGATTTTGTCAGGGAACACATGCTGGAACCTTTTGATGTCACCCCCCGCATCGATGCCCTGCTGCACCATTTTGACGACTTGAACCGTGCCCATGCCGCCGTGCTCAAGGCCAAACAGCAGATCGAGCGGTTAACCCCCCTGGTGGCGGACTGCGACACCCACACCCAGCTGGAGAAGGAGGTGGGACAGCTGCGGGAATGCCGGGAGGCGTTGGCCCCGTTTTTTGCCGTGCACAAGAAAAAACTGCTCAAAAAGCGGATGGCCCATTTAACTGACAAACAGGCCCGGCTGACACGGGAAGCACAGGCCCTGGAGAGCGAACACAAAGAACAGATGGCCCGGCGGGATGACATCCGGCAGGCCATTGCCGAAAACGGCGGTGACCGGCTGGAAAGGCTCCGGGCTGATATCAAGCGATTTGCCGACCAGAAACACAAACGCCAGGCCCAGGCACAGCGGTATGCAGATCTGGCACAGGATCTGTCATTCAAACCCGTGCACACCCGGACGGATTTTGACGACAACGCCGCCGCCATTCAGGACCGGCAGCAGACCTTGAGAAAAAAACAAGCGGATCTTCTCAACCTGCGAACCGAGCTTTCCATGACGTTCCGGGATCTCAAAACAGACCATGACGAGCTGACAAAAGAACTGGCCTCCCTGTCCGCCCGCAAAAGCAACATCCACGCCCGGCAAATCAATATCCGGCAGACATTGTGCCGCTATCTTGACATGGATGAAACCAACCTGCCCTTTGCCGGTGAACTGATCCAGGTCAGAGAAGATGATGCTCCCTGGGAAGGGGCCGCTGAACGGCTGCTGCACAATTTCGCCCTGTCCCTGCTGGTGCCGGAATCCCATTACCGGGCTGTGGCCGCCTGGGTGAATAACACCTTTCTGCAGGCAAGGCTCGTGTATTACCTGGTGAGACCGGCCCCCCAAAAAAAATCCGTTGACCTTCATCCGGATTCCCTGGTGAAAAAACTGGCCGTCAAGCCGGACAACAAATGTTACGAGTGGCTGGAACAGGAACTGGCCACACGGTTCAACTATGCCTGCTGCACGGATATGCAACGGTTCCAACAGGAACCCTGGGCCATTACGGAAAAAGGCCAGATCAAGTCCGGGGGACGGCGCCACGAAAAAGATGACCGCCGGGATCTCACAGACCGGTCCAATTATGTGCTGGGGTGGACCAATGAGGCCAAAATCCGCACATTGAAAAAACAGCACCGGCACCTGGAAGAACAGATGCAGACCACCGGCAATGACATATCCCGGCTGGAATCCCGTCAGAACACCCTCGAAGAACAGCTGTCCAACCTGATCCGCCTGGGGGAATTCCAGGATTTTTCCGACCTGGACTGGCACGCGGCAGCCGAAGCGATCCTGCACCTGGAAGCGGAAAAACAGGAACTGGAAACCCGGTCCGATATCCTCCAGACCTTGGGGATGCAGCTGGAAGCCCTGGAAACAGAGATGAATGACACGGGAAAAGCCCTGAAACAGGCCCGGGACAACCTGGCCGGAAACCGGGAAAAACAGAACCAGACCCGGCACCTGGCAGACACCTGTGAACAGGATCTGGCTTCCTGGGCTGACATGGACACGGAACAGGCCACTGCCCTGTACCGGCACCTGGAATCCCTGCGCCAGACCGAACTGCCCGCCCACACCCTGACCATTGAATCCTGCGGCAGCAAAGAAAGAGAGCTGCGCGATCTTCTCCAGAACCGCATCAATAATCTGGACAAACGCATCGCCACCCTGGCGGCCCGGATTATCAGGACCATGCACGGCTACCGCAGGGATTATCCGCTGGAAACCAGGGAAGTGGACGATGCCGTGTCATCGGGTCCGGAATACCGTGCCATGCTGGATCAACTGCGCTCGGACAACCTGCCGGCATTTGAAAAACGGTTCAAGGAACTGCTCAATGAAAATACCATCCGGGAGGTGGCCAATTTCCAGTCCCAGCTGCTGCGGGAAAAAGAGACCATCAAGGAGCGGATCGAGCGCATCAACCGGTCCTTGTCCGACATCGAGTACAACCCGGGCCGGTACATCGTGCTGGAGGCGGAACTCACCCCGGACCTGGATATCCGGGATTTCCAGCAGCAGCTGCGGGCCTGCACCGAAGGGGCGTTGACCGGGTCTGAAGAAGACCATTATTCTGAAGCCAAATTCCTGCAGGTACGCCGCGTGATCGAACGGTTCCGGGGCAGAGAGGGCATGGTGGACCTGGACCGGCGCTGGACAAAAAAGGTGACGGATGTGCGCAACTGGTTCGTGTTTGCCGCCTCGGAGCGCTGGAAACAGGACCACACCGAATATGAGCATTACACCGATTCCGGGGGCAAGTCCGGGGGCCAGAAGGAAAAACTGGCCTACACCGTGCTGGCGGCCAGCCTGGCCTACCAGTTCGGTCTGGAATGGGGCGCGATCAGATCCCGCACTTTCCGGTTCGTGGCCATTGACGAAGCGTTCGGCCGGGGATCGGACGACTCCACCCGGTACAGCCTGGAACTGTTCAAAAAACTCAACCTCCAGCTGCTCATCGTGACACCGCTGCAGAAAATTCACATCATCGAACCCTATGTATCGTCGGTGGGCCTGGTGTACTGCCCGGACGGCACCGAATCGCTGCTGCGCAACATGAGTGTGGCAGAATACCGGGACCGCCGGGAAAGGGCCGAACCGTGAGTGCCGCCTGGACCCGGATCCGCGATCTGCAGGACCGGCTGGAAAAAAAATGGCGCAACGGCCTGTTCCTGGCCCAGAGTATCACCCCAGAAAGCGTGATCCCGCTGCGCATCCCGCTGAAACATCCCACGGCCCGGGAACTGACCCACGACTTTGCCGCAGCCCGTGACTGGGTGGCCCACTGGGTCTCCCGGGAAAATGCTTCGGACCGGCCCGGATTCACCATTGAATGGCATGAGTTCACCCACCGGACCCTGGGAAAGAACCGGCTTCCTGCAGCGGTGATATTTCCTACCCCGGCCGATGTGATCTCTTTTTTAGGCAAAACCCGGCAGGCCGGCCGGTATCACACCCTGTTCCGCACCGTCACGGACCGGTTTCCCCAACTTTCCGGGCTTCTCCTGGACCTCCCCCTGACCGTGCTCGAACATGATCAGGCGTGGGAGAAACTGCTGGCCATCCTGGACTTCATGATCCATCATCCCCGGCCCGGCATCTACATCCGGCAGCTGGAGATCCCCGGAGTGGACACCAAATTCATTGAAACCCACAAGGCCTGGCTGGTGAAACTGCTGACCGTCCTGCTGCCGGAAACCGCCGTGGATGAGACCGCCACAGGACCGACCGCGTTTGAGGCCCGGTTCGGCTTTCTGTCCCGGCCCGCCCGGGTCCGGTTCCGGCTCCTGGATCCGGATCTCTCCATCATGGGGTTGTCTGACCTGGAAATACCGGCCCATGACTTTGCCCGCCTGCCGGTACAACCGGACACCCTCTTTGTTGTGGAAAACGATATCACAGCCCTGTCGTTTCCATCCTTTCCCAGAGCTGCGGTGATCTTCGGCCGGGGCTACAGCCTGTCCGTTCTGTCCGAAGCCCGGTGGATGGCGGACAAACCGGTCTGGTACTGGGGAGATCTGGACACCCACGGCTTTGCCATGATAGACATGATACGTCATTATTTTCCTCAAACCCGCTCCTTTCTCATGGACGAAGCCACCCTGCTCTCCCACAAACCTCTGTGGGTCAAAGAACCCTCGCCTGTCCACCGGGATCTGCCGTTACTCACCCCGGATGAAGCCCGGGTCCATGATGCCCTGCGGTATCATACCCACGCCCCGAACCTGCGCCTGGAGCAGGAGCGGATCTCGTTTACCGCAGTGCGCCGGGCCGTTGAACATATCAAAAAAAACGACACCCGCCAGAAAAGGGCAGACCCGTGACAACCCAGAAAAAACAAGATGAAATTCAACTGTCATTGACTGCGGCAGAGTCGTTTGGGAGACAAAAAAATGAAAATTTACACAGGTACAGGAGACAAGGGCAGGACCAGCCTGTTCAGCGGGGAACGCGTGTTGAAATCAGACCCGCGCATGGATGCCTGCGGCGGCATCGATGAGCTGAACGCCTTTACCGGCAGCATCAAAGCCGCATGGGAGATCACCGATCCGGTCCTGGACCGGGATATCGACCGGATTCAGTCCTGGCTGCTGGAAGCAGGCGCCTGGCTTGCCACCACACCGGATTCCCCCTCGGCCGGTTCCCTGACCCCGTTCACCGGCGCCCCTGCCAGACACCTGGAATCCGCGATGGACAGACTGTCCGAAACACTTCCTGAAATCCGGCAGTTTATCCTGCCCCAGGGCCACCGGTCCGCTGCCGGGGCACACATCGCCCGGACCGTCTGCCGAAGGGTCGAACGGATTGTCCTGTCTCTGTATACACCGGAAAACAAGGAATCACCGGCCGCTGAATCCACGAAATACATCCTGGTTTTTTTGAACCGGCTGTCCGATTATTTTTTTGTGCTTGCCAGATATCTGAATCACCGGCACCAGGTAAAAGAAAAGCAATGGACACCTCCATCACAAGCGCCACCATCCAACTGACCCGCCGGATATGGCTGACGGACACCATCTTTGAGCTTGAGTTCTTAAAACCGGACCGGTTTGCATGGCGGCCGGGCCAGCATATCCGGTTCCGGTTTGAGGAAGCTGACAGGGATTACACACCGGTTTCCCGGCCGGGCGATTCACGGATAAAAATCTGTGTCAGGAAAACCGGCCGGGGCCGGTTCAGTGATTACCTGTCCCGGTGCCCGGAGGGGGAACAGTTCAAAATATCAGGACCCCACGGCCATTTCCTGTACCATCCTTCCGAAACAACGGCTGTTTTCGTGGGGACCGGCACGGGTGTGGCGCCGTTTGCCGCATATGCGGCAAACGGCGTCTCAGGATTCATCCTTCTCCAGGGAGCAAAGAATTCCCGTGAGTTGATCTACCGGGAGATGCTGGAGCCGAACAGCCGGCAATATGTGCCATGTATCAGCCGGACACCCGATGATGATTCGGTTTTTCACGGACGTGTGACGGATTTTCTCAACACAAGGCTGGGTCCGGGCACCTACCGGTTCTACCTGTGCGGCAGGCGTGAAATGATCGGTGATGCCATGGATATCATTGACGACAAATTCCCGGAATCAAAAGTGTTTACGGAACGGTTCACCTGAACTGCCGCAACCAGTCATTTCTGGTTTTATTCCTAAAAACATATCGTGCCCATTCCAGACTGAAGCCTTATTACCGGAACAATCAACTTTTTCACGCATTTTTTATACTTTTCTTGACAAAAAGCATCTTCCTATCTAATATTCCTTTTTAGATAATTTTTACATTAAAAAGTCTAGTTTAGACAATATTTTAATTTTTTCAGGAGTTAACTTATGGGTAAAAAGCTTTTTCTGGTCCTGGTGGCATTGCCTGCTTTGCTTCTGAACGGCGTTGCTTTCTCTGCACCTCCTGTTGCCGGTGTTGATATTGCTGACTCTGTGATGTTTGATGGGACAAATTACAGATTAAACGGCGCAGGTGTAAGAAAAAAACTTGTAATGAAATTGTATGTTGGATCGCTTTACACAGACCAGGCCTTCATGAATGAGAAAGAAATTCTTGAAGGCCCTGTTTCTGCTGTGATCAGGCTTGACATAATTTCAGGATTGATAACGAGCAAGCTAATGGCCGAAACTGTTCAGGAAGGGTTTGAAAAGGCAATGGATGGGGATTCTTCGCCTCTTCAGCCACAGATAGACAGTTTTATCGCAGTGTTCAACGAAGAAATTGTCAAGGGTGATTCTTTCACATTTGTTAGCGTACCGGGACAGGGAATCACTGCCTACAAGGGGGAAAAAGAACTGAAAGTTATCAAAGATGACTATTTCAGAAAAATTCTTTTTAGCATCTGGCTCGGAAATGATCCGGCTGATAAAAGCCTTAAAAAAAGCATGTTAGGTAAATAGCCCAGAAAACCATTCTATCGCGGACTAAACCTTCAAAGCAGCTTCCTGTTCATCTCCCGGACCAGACCTGGCACCGGGTTGAGTAAAGTACTTATAAGGAAGACAGGGTGCAGAAGGTATCGTAAAACGCAGCCTGATCCCCCATGTCCGACAGGCCCGCACGGGTGAGGAAATTCACGGCACCGCTTTTGTGCCACCATCCCTGGTGCATGAACACGGTGTCGTCACATATGGCTTCATCCACAGTCAGACGGGCGGTCAATGCCCCCTGACGGGTGGAGATTCGGACGGTATCACATCCTTTGACCCCAAGCCGGGCCGCGGTTTTTTCGTTCACGTGGACAGTCGGCGGCCTGTTTTCAAAAGCAAACTGCTGGGAATGCATGGATTTCCGGATTTTACAGGTAAGCAGCCTCAGGGGAAAATCATCCTCCGGCGGACAGGGCGGTATGAACCGGGGCAGCGGTGACAGGCCGGCCGATTCAGCGGACCGGCTGTAAATTTCAATCTTGCCGGATGGGGTGTCAAACCGCCCGTCCGCCCAGGGCACATCATGGGCGGGCAGGCGAAGATACACCCGGTCCAGCTGATCAAGATCCATGTCAGAATCCATTTCCAGCGTTTCCAGCAATGGTGCGGCACATTGGCGCAGGTACTGTCCGGATGAATGGAATCCCAGCGAATCCAGGCCCATATGACCCGCCAGGGCCAGGTAGAACTCAGACTCCGGCATCAGGGTTTCCGGCGGGTCCACGGCTTTCTGTGAATAATTGAGCACATGGGAATACATGGAAGTGGCAAACAGGTCATCCTGTTCAAACACGGTGGCAGCCGGCAGTACCACATCGGCATGCCGCGCCGTATCGGTCATGAAATGATCAAACACCACTTTAAAAGGGATGCGTGAAAACCCTTGGACCACGGTGTTGAGGTCCGGACTCTGATTCAAGGGATTTCCCGCGGCCACAAACGCGGCCGAAACCGGTGGATCGGTTACGGTTTCCAGAAACCGGCCCAGAAGCGGCGCGGGAAAGGTCCGGGTGTGTTTCACCCGGGCCAGGCTGTTTTTTTCCGGCCGGGTCAGCAGCGTGGCCAGGGATCTGGCCGCATAATTGGCCCCGGTCCCGGGCCTGCCCACATGGCCGCATACCGCTGCCAGAGCATCGATGCACCGCACCGTGTTCCCGCCGTTGCCATACCGCTGAAGCCCGTATCCCATCCAGATCCCCGGGGCACGGGAGGTCGCATAGTCCCTGGCCAGTTTCCGGATGGTGTTTGCCGGAACCCCGGTGATCCGGGCACCGGTCTCCGGATCAAATTCCTTGACATACAGAGAAAACGGATCGAATCCCAGCACATGATCCCGGACAAACCCTGAGTCGAACCGGTTCTCCCGGATGACCACATGGGCCATGGACAAAGCCAAAGCCCCGTCGGTTCCCGGTTTCACCGCGATATGGGTGCCAAGGATTTTTGCCGTATCCGAAAGGATCGGATCGATCACCACGATGGGAATCCCTTTTTTCTCCAGGTGTTTGAGTAACTGGAAAAAATGCAGGTTGGTGGCGTTCGGGTTCCGGCCCCAGACGATGACAAAATCGGAGTGGCCGACATCCTGGGGAAGATGCCCCCGGGCGGTTCCGAAATCAAACCTCTGGGCCGCCATGCCGGCCCCCCAGCACAGGCTGCCGGAAAACCGGGTATCGCCGCCCAGGCAGTTGAAAAAAATGGACTGGACCCGGCCCTTGACCCCTCCGTACCCATCACTGATATAATTGAGCACCCCGGCCGGTCCCCAGCGATCGTGAACAGACCTCAGGATGCCGGCGATACGGTCCATCACATCCTGATAATTCGTACGTACAAATCCGGATTTTCTCCGGATCAGGGGGTGTCTCAGCCGGTCCGGATGCGAATGCCGTTTCACCAGATCCCGGCCCTTGGAACAGATCATCCCCCGGGTCAGCGGATGATCCGGGTCTCCTTTGATGTCCGTGATCCGGTTGTCTTTGACCGTGACCAGAAACCGGCACAGGTCAAAACAGTCCATGGGACAGGAGACACGAACCGTTTCAGTCATTTAAACAGGTTTCTCAATCGGAGAACCGAGCAGTTGGCATCCTTGATCACTCTCTGGGCACAGGTCTGGGAAAACGCCTCGTTCACGGTCCGGCGGCGGTTGTGATACACCACGATCAGATCGGCCCCCCATTTGTCCGCCATTTTCAGGATTTCTTCGTAATGCTTGCCCACCAGGATCCTGTGGGACACATTGGCACCTTCACAGTGTTCCGCCACAAAATCGTCCAGGGCTTTCTGAAAATGAGCCCGGGCTTCGGCCTTGATCTCTTCGGTGACAAAGGATGCCACAATGGGCATGGTAAATCCGGGCATCACCGATACGATGCGGATCTGGGCCCCGCTGAGGGATGCCAGTTCCACGGCATTGTCATACACAGCCTTGGATGTTTTGGGATAGTCGATATCCACGGGCACCAGTATTTTATTGAACATGAAGTCCCCCTAATCGATTTTGAGCCGGGATGCTTCTTCCGGTGTCTGCCGGCGTTTCTGTAAAAAGTAGATCAGGCTCAGCAGCGCGAGGGCCGGAATAAACATCAGCTGTTTGGGCGGCCGGTCCGATTCCACCATCACGGTGAGGATCTCCTGATCAAAATCGATACCCATGCGTTCCGCATTGCTGCCGAACATGATGTTGTCCACGATCGTTTTTCCATCCTGTTCGATCACTTCAAACCCCACTTCCCTGAGCCGCTCTTCAGGCGGGCCTTCCTTTCCCACCGGCAGCATCAGGGCCTTGGTGAATTCGTCGCCGTTCAGGGTTTCCCCTTTGATCACCAGCCGGATCATGGTGTTTTCATCCTGTTTTTCCATGGCCTCCATCAGGTAGGTGCCGGGTTCTTCATGGTACGGTTCATACACCTTGTCCCAGAAAAATCCGGGCCGCAGCAGGGTGAAGGTCACCAGCAGCAGGGCCAGGGACTCGTAAAACCGGCTTTTGGTCAGCCAGTACCCCTGGGTGGCGGCCGCGAAAATCAGCATGGCGGCCACGGCGGACAAAATGACCATACTCAGATGAAACCAGTCCCGGATCCCGATCATGAGCAGTTCATTGTTGAAAATAAAGAAAAACGGCAGCACCGCCGTCCGGATATCATAGGTGAACCCCTGGATACCGGTGCGGATGGGATCCCCCCCGGATATCCCGGCTGCGGCAAACGCGGCCAGCCCCACAGGCGGGGTATCGTCCGCCAGAATCCCGAAGTAAAACACAAACAGGTGCACCGCCACCAGCGGCACCACCAGCCCGTTCAACGCACCCAGATGCACGATTACCGGTGCCATCAGGGTGGACACCACGATATAGTTGGCCGTGGTGGGCAGGCCCATGCCCAGCAGCAGGCTGATGATAGCCGTAAACAGCAGAATAAGCAGCAGGTTGCCCCCGGAAATGAACTCCACGAATGCCGTCATGACCAGGCCGATCCCGGTGAGCGTCACCGTCCCCACCACAATGCCGGCGGCCGCCGTGGCCACACCGATGCCGATCATGTTTCTGGCACCGGCCACCATCCCGGCGATCAGGTTGTCCCATCCCATCTTGAAGGCAAACTCCGGCGCACTGTTTTTCCGGATGATGCCCTTGAGCGGCCGCTGGGTAAGGACAATGAAAATCAGCACCACCGTGGCATAATAGGCGGACAGGGACGGAGACAGCCTTTCCACGGTCAGGCACCACATCAGCACCACGATGGGCAAAAGAAAATAATACCCGGCCTGGGCCGTTTCCCTGAGCCTTGGCAGCTCTTTGATATTATGGGTATATTCCAGCTCCGGCACCTGGCAGGCCAGCCATATCAAAATCACATATGCAACCACGATCAACAGTCCCACCAGATAGATGGCTGCATCGCCTGCCACGACCTTGATCCATCCGATGCCGTAATAAGTGGCGCCACCGATAATGATCAGGGTTAAAATGGTAAAGACAAAAGACAGGAGTTTGCCCGCCGCAGTTCTGGTCACCGGTTTTTCCATGCCTTTGAGCCCCATTTTACAGGCTTCCAGGTGCACGATATACACCAGGGCGATGTAGGAAATGATGGCCGGCAAAAATGCGTGCTTGATCACCTCCACATAGGAGATACCCACATATTCCACCATGAGAAAAGCGGCGGCCCCCATGACCGGCGGGGTGAGCTGACCGTTGGTGGAAGCGGCCACTTCCACGGCACCGGCTTTTTCCGCGGGAAATCCCACTTTTTTCATCAGCGGAATGGTGAACGTTCCGGTGGTGACCACATTGGCGATGGAAGATCCGGACACCAGTCCGGTGAGCCCGGATGACACCACCGCCGCCTTGGCGGGTCCTCCGCGCATGTGTCCTAAACCTGCATAGGCCGTGCGGATAAAGTAGTTGCCCGCCCCGGCCGATTCCAGCAGCGACCCGAACAGCACAAACATGAACACCATGCCCGTGGACACCCCCAGTGCCACACCGAACACCCCTTCGGTGGACAGCCAGTAATGGGACATGCCTTTGACCAGGCTGGCCCCTTTATGGGCGATCACTTCCGGCATATACGGTCCGAAAAAAGTATACACCAGAAAAATCGCCGCCACCACCATCAACGGAGGCCCCAGAGCGCGGCGGGTGGCTTCCAGAAGCAGTATCAGCCCGATGACGCCGACCACAAGATCCAGGGTCGTGGGAAGCCCGGGCCGGGCCGACATCTGGTCATAGAAAATAAACAGATAAGCGGCACAGAACGCTGCCACCAGCGCCACAAACCAGTCCTGAACCGGAATATAGTCCCTGGGGGACGACTTGAACGTCGGATACGCGGTAAAGGATAGAAACATGGCAAATGCCAGATGGATGGACCGGGCTTCGGTGTCGTTGAGCACGAAAATATTCAATATGAACGGCAGCGGAGAGGCATACCATAGCTGGAACAGGGTCCAGATCAGAGGAACGAAGAACAGAATATTCTTTGACACCGCGCCCTTCGGATTTCTGGCACCGGCTTCCACCTCTGCCACGAGATCTTTCACGTCATCCGGAACAGACGGCTTGTTTGCAGCGGTCATGGTGACAAGGCCTCCTTGAAAAAAGGATTGTACAGCAGAGAAACAGATAAACGCGCAGGGCGGTCCGATGCCGTGCACGTTTACCTGAAGGTCGGACAGTCAGCCTACATCAGGCCGGCTTCTTTGTAGTATTTTACGGCACCGTCATGCAAAGGCGCTGACAGGCCGTCCTTGATCATTTCCTCTTTCACCAGTACTTCAAAAGCCGGGTGCAGCTTCTTGAACTGGTCGAAGTTTTCAAATACCGCCTTGACCACATGATAAATCACGTCTTCGGGTACTTTGGCCGAAGAGACAAAGGTGGCGCCCACACCAAAAGTCATGGTATCGGTGTCGGTCCCCCGGTACATGCCGCCGGGAATGGTGGCTTTCCGGTAATAGGCGTTTTCCGTCACCAGCTTATCGATGGCCGGGCCTTCCACCGGTACGAGGATGGAGTCGCAGGAGGTGGTGGCTTCCTGGATGGAGCCGGAAGGATGACCCACGGTATAGATGATGGCATCGATCTTGTTGTCGCAAAGCGCCGCGGACTGTTCCGCCGGTTTCAGCTCGGAGGCCAGCTTGAAATCACCCATGGTCCATCCCAGGGCTTCCATGACCACTTCCATGGTGCCGCGCTGGCCGGACCCCGGGTTCCCCACGTTGACCCGTTTGCCTTTGAGGTCCGCAAACACCTTGATGCCGGAATCTTTTCTGGCCACCACGGTAAACGGTTCAGGATGCACGGAAAACACGGCCCGCAGATCCTTGTCCGGACCCGCTGCTTCAAACGGGGTGCCTTTGGTGCCGTGGTAGGCGTGATACTGCCAGTCGGACTGGGCCACAGCCATATCCAGCTCACCGGCCCGGATGGTGTTCAGGTTGTACACGGAACCACCGGTACTTTCCACAGAAGCGCGAATGCCATGAACCTTTCTGTCCTTGTTCACCAGACGGGCGATGGCACCGCCGGTGGGGTAATACACGCCGGTGACCCCGCCGGTTCCGATGGTGACAAAGGTCTGATCCGCCTGTACCGGGGCGGCCCCGAAAAAAAGAACCATGCCGAATAACGCCGTGATTGCCAATACCAGTAATCGTTTCATCTAAACCTCCATAAAATAAAGTTGATTGGAATAGTCGGCAGGGTGCGAAATGGGTCCTGCACCCTGACTCGTTCACCTGATCGGTTTTTCATGCCTTTAGAAACTTACCGCCTCGATCCTTTTTTGTAAACCTATTTTTTCAGGATGATCCGGGCATCCACCACATCCAGGCCCTGTTCATACAGAATCACCGGATTCAGGTCCATTTCCTGAATTTCCGGATAGGATTCAATCAGTTCCGAGCAGATGCCCAGCAGTTTGCGCAGGGTTTTCTTGTCATACCCTTTCTGGCCCCGGACACCGCTCAGAATGACGGATGACCGGGTGTCTTCGATCATTTTCTTGCACGATGCCGGGGATACCGGCAACACCCAGAAGGTCACATCCTTCATGATCTCCACCATGATGCCGCCCAGACCGTACATGATCACCGGGCCAAACTGTTCATCGATTTTGGTGCCGATGATCACTTCCAGGCCTTTGGCTGCCATGGGCGCCACCAGCACGCCCCGGATGTCCGCCTTGGGGTCATAAATACGTGCGTTTTCCATGATGATGTCAAACGCCGCCTTCACCTGGGAATCATCGCCTATGTTGAGCATCACGCCGTTGGCATCACTTTTGTGCAGAATATCCGGAGACACGATTTTCATGACCACATGCCCGTCAATTTGCTTTGCGATCTGAACCGCTTCATCCGCGGTTTTCGCCAGTCCGCCCACGGAGGTGGGGGCTCCGTGGAGCTTGATGAGCTGTTTGGCCTCATGTTCCAGGAGCAGGTTCCGTCCTTCGGAAAGCGCCGCCTGGATGATGGCATTGCCTTCGGGTCTGGCTTTTTCCCGCCAGTTGAACACGAAATTGGTCTTGGCGTGATAGGTTTTCAGGTAATTGCCATAGGTACACAGACAGGCCATGCTCTTGCAGGCGATGTCCAGGGAATCGTGCACGGGAATGTCATAATGGCGCAAAAGATCCAGGGCATGGGAATCATAGGCACTGTACAGGGAATGCACGAAAATGGGCTTGTTGCGTTTTTTTCCCATGGCACCCAGACGGTGGGCCGCCTGTTCTTCGCCGATGGCCAGGCTTTTCTCGAACCGGATGCCATAGCCTCCGAACAGGCCCACAATGAGAAGGCCCCCCACGGCCGGGTCCTTGAGCAGGATCTTGGCGCAGTCGGCAAAGATGCTGGGGTCTGCATCCGTACCCCCGGCCACGTCCACGGGGTTGGCCACGGACGCCGCCTCCGGCAGAATTTTCTTGAGATTTTCCTTTGTTTTTTCAGACAGCTCCGCCAGTTCGATGCCGTAGTCGGTCAACAGATCCGCGGCAATGGTGGCATGGCCGCCTCCGTCCGCCAGAACGGCGATGGCATTGTTTTTCACCGGCGGCTGGCTGGACAGGGTTTCCGCCACCGGGAACAGTTCATCTGAGTTTTCGATGACAATGATGCCGGCCCGTTCATAGGCTGCTTTGGCCACCTGTCCCATGCCGGCCAGGGACCCGGTATGGGACCCGGCGGATTTCCGTCCCTTGTCGGACCGGCCGCTTTTGAGCAGAATAATGGGTTTCTCAATGCTGGTCTTATAAGCTTCCTGGAGAAACTCCCGGCCCTGACTCATGCCTTCCACATACATGAGAATGGCCCTGGTGTCCGGATCGTTTCGGAAAAACGCCAGGTATTCATGAAACTTGATGTCCGACTCATTGCCCACACCCACGTAATAGGTAAACCCGCCGTGCTTGCGGATGGTGGCTTCGGTGATCAGGGTCAGGGCCATGTTCCCGCTCTGGCACAAGAGCGCGATGCTGCCCTCGGGCGCATTTTCGATTCCCACCAGGTTCATGCGGGATTTCAAATTGATCATGCCCGAGGTGTTGGGACCGATGAGCCGGACCTGGTTTCTTTTGGCCGCATCCACCATCTCCTGTTCCAGGACCCGCCCTTTTTCCCCGAGCTCCCGGAACCCGCCGGCAATGATCACGGCACCGGCCACGCCCTTGGCGCCGCAACTGTCAAGAATCTTGGGAATGGTTCTGGCCGGCGTGGTGATCAGGGCCAGGTCCACCTTGTCCGGAATATCGGTGATATCCTTGAAGCACTTCAGGCCTAAAATAAAGTCCTCTTTGGGATTGACCGGATAGATCTCTCCTTCGAACCCGTCCGCCAGAAGGGTTTTGATGGCCTGATAGCCCCGCTTGGTCTTGTTCCGGGACGCGCCGATGATGGCAACGGATCTTGCGTTCAACACATGTTCCAGCATGGATAACCTTCCTTTATTGTTTTTTGCGCTGGGCAAATTCATCCAATGATGTCTGGCGTTCCTTGGTGGAGACACAGGCCAGGCAGGCTTCGATCTCATAGTCCATCAGGGCTTCCAGGCTCACCTCTCCGGCGGCCATGGCCAGGCCCTTTTTGATGAGTTTCAGCGAGAACGCGGAATTGGCGCAGATTTTGTCCGCCATGGCAAAGGCTTCATCCATGAGCTGCTCCAGGGGCACGGATTTGTTCACAAGGCCGATGCGGCAGGCTTCTTCGCCGGTGATGTTTTCAGCGGTGAACAGCAGTTCCTTGGCCTTGCCCGGCCCCACCAGGTCCTGAACCAGGCGGAACGCACCGCCGGTGACCGATGAGGTGACCTTTGCCTCAGGAGACCCGATCAGTGCTTCAGCCGCCGCAATACGGATATCACAGGCCAGGGCCAGCTCATACCCGGATCCCAGGGCATATCCGTTGATGGCGGCAATGGTGGGTTTTTCAAACCGCAGGATTTTCCGGGACGCCTCCTGAAGTGACTCCAGGTACTGACGGTAGGCTTCAATGGTCCGGCCCTTGGAATCCTTGAGGTCCGCTCCCGTGGAAAAGGCCCGGCCTTCTCCGGTGATGATCAGGGCCTTGACCTGATCGTTTCCGCCCAGATTTTCCAGGGCATCCATCATTTCCGTCCACAGCTGCCGGTTCATGGCATTGAGCACTTTGGGCCGGTTCAACCGGATCACCCCGACGTGATCCCGGATGTCCACCAGAATTGTTTCATAGTCCATTGACGCATTCTCCTTTTTTTTAAAACACATTTCTTGTCAGTTTGCCTTGACATTCCATTTTTTTTACCTTATTTGCACTCAAATTGAAAGGGTCTTACCGGAAAGACCCTGATTGTCAACCCGAAAACACGCCAGGATTCGATCGTGTCATCCATATATTTTTCCAATCTTCAGCTGGAAGAAGACACTGAATATTTTTTATATATCGGAGAGCTGAAAAACTACGGGCTCAACCATTTTCTCAAGGAAGCCCTGACCCGGGCCTTCAACCGCAGATTCGACTTTATCGCCATTGTCCCGGACATTGCCGAACAATACAATTACGATAACCTGATTGTCATCAATCCCCTGGTTCACACCTATGCCTGCCAGTACGGGAACAATGTCAACTGCAGGGTATCGGCTTCCGGATTCATGACGGCCGTGTCGGAAAGCGGCCAGGTCCGGTCGCTCATCCGCCGGCTTCTCAGGCGCCAGGATCATGTCTATCTGTATATGTACGAAAGCCTGACCCAGATGACCCTGGACGACATGGACGGGGTATCCATTCTGGGACCGGACAAACATGTGGCTGCCACGGTCAACAACAAACGTTTCCAGCTCACCCGCCTGGCAGACCAGGTCCCGCTGGTCCCGTTTCACCTGTGCACCGGGTATGCCAACCTTCTGAAAACCGCGGATTCCCTGTGGGACACCTGGACCGACGGCATTTTCGTGACCAAGGAATATTCCGCCGCCGGCATCAACAGCACCGTGGCATACGGCCGGAAAGACATTGAAGACAAATTCCACGGCCAGGACGTTCCCTATATCATCTCACGTTACATTCCCCATGTGCTGGACCCCACCGTGCTGGCGGTCGTGGCCGGGGAAGACCAGGTATTCATCGCCGGAGTGGCGGATCAGTGCATTGAAAACAAAAACCGGTTCACCGGATCGGTGTTTCCCACCCGGGCCACGCCGGCCCAGGTCCGTGAACTGGAACAATACACCCGCACTGTGGGAACCTGGCTGGCCCGGCAGGGATACCGGGGGATCTTCGGATGCGATTACATCATTACCGAGACCGGTGACATCCGGTTTCTGGAGATCAACGGCCGGAAACAGGGCACGACCCTGGAATTCTGCTGCACCCTGGAGCAGCACCTGCCACCGGCGGCCCCCAACCTGCCGGAACTGGAATTCTATGCGGTCACCGAGGGGCTTTTTCCCGCGGACGCCCGGGAAATGAAACCCGGCCGGTCCCCGCTGCACTGGGGGACCTTCAATTACAAGATCCATGAACCGGTGAAAACCGAAAGCTATATTCCCCAGGGTGCCGGAGAACGGGAAGCGTTCAGAAAAGTGGCCCGCGGCCGCCTGAAAAAAGACTTTCTGATTCTCGAACACACGGGCAGCGATTTTGTCATTGCCCAGGGGGCCTTCATCGGCCGCATCGTGGCCCTGGGCCATGACCATGACAGTGTGGCCCAGGGAATCCGCCAGGGATGCAAAACCATTGAACTGACTTTTACCAGACCACTTCACACGGAGACCATATAATGCAGAACCATGACACGAACGGGATCGTTCTCGACGAGTTCACCCGGGAACTTCTGGATACCCTTTTTGACCCCTCCCACAAGACACGCACCGATTCCAGGGATCTGATCCGGGAAATCGAGGACCTGGCCCGGGCCTGCGAAGATACGGAACGCACCCGGCCCATCATCGACCTGTTCGCCCGGCTCAAATCCGTGAGCGAGACTTTCAAGCTTTCTCCAGCCGCTTTCGGGCTGACCACTGACCGGCTCACCGGGCTGGCGGTCCGGCATCAGGCCATTGACGAACATTCGGTTCCGGTCGGAGGCCGGGTCTGCAAAGCCCTGCCCATTGTATCTGAAGCAGACAGCCGGGTGGATGACTACCTGAACCGGAAAACCACGGAAGCCCCCAGCGGATTCGAGCTGTGGGACGAGATCCTGTCATCCAGAGACCGGATCCAGTCAAAGCTGAACATCAGTGATGCGGACTGGAACTCCTATTCCGGTCAGATCAAACACTGTATCGATTCCGTGGCCGACCTGGCCAAAATCATCGATCTGCCGGAAAACACCATCCAGGAGGTCACCCGGGTGACAAAACAGTACCGGATGCGCCTGACCCCCTACTACGCCAGTCTGATCCAGACAGGAAAAGCCAATGATCCGGTACTGCTGCAATCGGTTCCCACCCTGGAAATGATCGACAATTCAGGGGTGGAAATTCCGCCGGTGGCAGCGGACCATTCGCCGGCACGGCTCATCGATCAGTTCTATCCCCGCACCGTGACCATCAAGGCCACCAACATGTGTGCCATGTACTGCACCCATTGCCTGAGAATCGCCCATATCGGCAAGAAAGACCGGATCTATTCGGACGTGGCCTATGAAGAAGCCATCGACTACATCCGGCAGAACAAACGGATCCGGGACGTTCTGATCACCGGCGGGGATGCCTTTGTGCTGCCCAACAAAATCCTGGCCCGGATCCTGGCCGCTCTGGACGACATCGAACACATCCGGCTGAAACGCCTGGGAACCCGGATCCCGGTCACCGCTCCCCAGCGCATCGATTCGGAACTCCTGGATATCCTGGCAGAAAGCAACGACAAAAAACCGGTGCGGGTGGTGACCCAGATCAATACGGCTCAGGAGATGACCCCGGTATCGGGGCATGCGTTCAAACAGATCTCCGGCCATGTGTCCGCCGTGCTGAACCAGGCGGTCCTGCTCAAAGGGATCAACGACTCCCGGATCAAAATGTGGAAACTGTGCGAAACCATCCAGGAAAACTATGTCCGGCCCTACTATATCTTCAACTGCTCGTTCAGAAACCCCCAGTTCTCCCATTTCCGGGTACCGGTGGAAATCGGACGGGATATCGTTGAAAGCATGTACGGCAATATTTCAGGGGATGCCATTCCCCGGTACATTGCCACGGCCGGCGGCAAAATTCCCCTGCACCGGGACAATGTCCGGGGCCGGGACAGCCACAACCTGATTCTGGAAAAACCCTGGAGCGGGGAAAAGGTCGCTTATCCGGACGCTGATCCGGCTGTGTACGGAAACCGCACCTTTGCCTTTCAAAAATGAGCCGTGACCCCATCAGCGCCTGGCTGACCCGTCATGCCCGGGACATGTATCAACTGCTGGCGGACCTGGTCGGCATCCAGAGCGGCTCCGCAAACAAAAAAGGCGTGGATCAGGCCTGCCGGGCCATCCGGCTGGAAATGGAAGCCATGAGACAACAGCTGAGGGACCGGTGCCGGCTGATTGCCCATATCACGGCCCGGTGCCGGCTCCCTACTCCGACTTGAGCACGGACAGAAACGCGGACTGGGGAATTTCCACGGACCCCACCATTTTCATGCGTTTTTTGCCTTTTTTCTGTTTTTCCAGAAGTTTCCGTTTTCTGGAAATATCACCGCCGTAACATTTGGCCGTGACATCTTTGCGGAACGCGGACACGGTTTCCCGGGCGATGATCTTACCGCCGATGGCCCCCTGGATGGGGATCTTGAACTGCTGCCGGGGAATTTCCTCCCGCAGTTTTTTGCAGGCGGTCCTGGCACGGGCTTCGGCCTTGTCTCTGTGAATCAGAATGGACAGGGCATCCACCCGTTCCCCGTTGATCAGAAAATCCAGCTTCACCAGATCGGTCTCCTGGTACCCGGCGATTTCATAATCAAAGGACCCGTATCCCTGGGTGACCGATTTGAGCCGGTCATAGAATTCATACACCACTTCCGCCAAAGGCAGTTCGAATTTCATTTCCATGCGGTTGGAGGTCAGGTACTGATAGGTCTTGCTCACCCCTCTGAATTCATGGCACACCTGCATCACATTGCCCATGTACCGGTCCGGCACGATAATGGTGGCCTTGATAAAAGGTTCCCGGATTTTCGAGATTTCCGCCGGGTCCGGATAGTTCACCGGGTTGTCGATGATATGGACCTGTCCGTCCGTGGTGGTGATCTCGTACTGCACCGACGGGGAGGTCAGGATCAAAGAGATATCATATTCCCTTTCCAGGCGCTCCTGCACCACCTCCAGGTGGAGCAGTCCCAGGAACCCGCACCGGTACCCGAACCCCAGTGCCGCGGAACTGTCTTTTTCATAGATCAGGGACGCGTCATTGAGCTTGAGCCGTTCCAGGGCTTCAGTCAATTCTTCGTAATCATCGGATGCCACCGGATACATGGAGGAGAACACCACGGGTGTGGGCTCCCGGAATCCGCCCACCGGTCTGGCACAGGGCCGGTCCGCCATGGTGATGGTGTCCCCGATCTTGACATCGGAAATATTCTTGATCCCGGCAATGAGATACCCCACCTGGCCGCCGTACAGGCTTTTCTGGGGGACCCGTTTGATCTGGAACAGCCCCACCTCCTCCACCTTGTACCGGGAATCGTTCTGCATGAACAAAATGGTGTCCCCTTTTTTGATGGTACCGTCAAATATCCGGAAATGAACAATGGTTCCCCTGAACGAGTCGTAATGGGAATCAAAGATCAGGGCTTTGAACCGGTTTTCCTTGTCCACCGTCGGCGGCGGGATGGCCGCCACAATGGCCGGAAACAGCTTTTCCACCCCCTGTCCGGTCTTGGCGGACACCTGCAAAGCGTTTTCACCGTCCAGTCCCAGGTCTTCCTCGATCTGATTTTTCACCCACTCGATTTCCGCGGACGGCAGGTCGATCTTGTTAATCACCGGCAGGATGGTCAGGTTGTGTTCCATGGCCAGGTACAGGTTGGCCAGGGTCTGGGCTTCCACCCCCTGGGTGGCGTCCACGATGATCAACGCCCCTTCACAGGATTTCAGTGCCCTTGACACCTCATAGGAAAAATCCACATGTCCCGGGGTATCGATGAGATTCAGCAGATATTCGGTGCCGTCTTCCCCCGTGTAAGGCAGAGACACGGTCTGGGATTTGATGGTGATGCCCCGTTCCCGTTCGATGTCCATGGTATCCAGAATCTGTTCTTTCATGTCCCGTTCGGAAACAATGCCGGTCAGTTGGATGAGCCGGTCCGACAGGGTGGACTTGCCGTGATCGATATGGGCGATAATGGAAAAATTGCGGATCTGTTTCTGAAGAATGTTCAACGGTGCTCCAAACTATTAAGTTGACAAATATCCTGTATTTAGGCTAAATTTTTAGTTTCATACATGTACCAATTGTATGGGAAAGTGTCAAGATCACCCATATGAACCCCCCTGCCCGGGAGAAAAAATGGCCCACACCATTCTGATCGTTGATGACGACGACGCCATAAAAGATTCGGTGAAAGAATATCTCACCCTTCTTTCTTATCAGGTGGAAGCGGTATCCAGTGCTGAAGAAGCCCTGGAAAAACTGGCGGCCTGCCCGGTGGATGTGGTGCTCACCGATATCATGATGCAGGGGATGGACGGCCTGGCCCTGACCCGGATCATCAAGGATAAATATGATCTGGAGGTGATGGTCATGACCGGTTACAGTGCGGATTATTCCTATGAAGAAGCGGTCAAAACCGGTGCCAGTGATTTTATTTTCAAACCCTTTCGTTTCGAGGAGCTGGACCTGAGAATCAAACGGGTATTGCGGGAAGCCTCCCTCAAACGGGAACGGGCCCGATTGCTCAAGGAAATGGAACACCTGGCCATTACCGATGCCCTCACCAAATTGTACAATTCCCGGCAGTTTTTCCGGCAGATCAAAACGGAAATCGAACGAAACGAACGGTATCAGCACCACCTGTCTCTGTTGATTCTGGATATCGATCATTTCAAGTATTACAATGACACATGGGGCCACCTGGAAGGGGACAAGGTCCTGATGGCCATCGGCCGGATCATAAATGCCTGCATGCGTTCCATGGACACGGCCTACCGTTACGGTGGAGAGGAATTTGCCGTGTTGCTGCCGGAAACCGGTCTCAAAAAAGCCTGCGTGGTGGGATACCGGATCAAGGATCTCATCGGCCAGGAAGTGTTCACGCCCGAACCCGGTGTCCAACAATCCATCACCATCAGCATCGGTGTCAGCGAAATCAGACCGGGTGAAGACGGCATCTCTTTCATTCGCCGCGCGGATCAGGCCCTTTACCGGTCCAAGCAAAACGGCCGGAACCGGCTGACTTACGACAGCTGAGGCCCCTGGGCTTCAAATATCCGCATACTCAGATCCACGGACCGGGCCTGGTGGGTCAGGGCCCCGCAGGAAATCACGTCCACCCCGGTATCTGCAATCTCCTTCAGGGTTTCCAGAGAGACATTGCCGGAAGCTTCCACCAAGGCCTGTCCATGAATACGGGCCACGGCTTCGGCCATTTCCTCACAGGACATGTTGTCCAGCATGATCACATCCGCACCGGCGGCCAGGGCTTCATCCACCTGATCCATGGTGGTGACCTCCACCTCGATTTTCATCAGATGGGAAGTCCGTTTTTTCACTGCCTGGATTGCGGCGGATATACTGCCGGCCACAGCAATATGGTTGTCTTTGATCAGGATCCCGTCATACAGGGAGAACCGGTGATTGTATCCCCCCCCGGCCCGGACCGCCGCCTTTTCCAGCCGGCGCCACCCCGGCGCGGTTTTCCGGGTATCTGTCAGCCGGATGGAATATCCTTCAAGGGCTGCCACATATTTCCGGGTCAAGGTGGCGATGCCGGACAGCCGCTGCAAGAAATTCAAGGCCACCCGCTCGGCTTTGAGCAGACACAGCAGGTCCCCTTTCACCCGCAACACCGCCTCCCCTCGGGACACGGCCTCTCCGTCCTGAAAACAGAACTCGATCGTCACATCCGGATCCACTGCCAGAAAGGTTCTTCGGGCCGCATCCGTTCCGGCCAGAATACAGTCCTGTTTGGCAACGATCACGCCACAGCCCGGCCGGGAACCGGGCAGAATACTTTCCGACGTGACATCCCCGAGCCCGGAATCCTCAAACAGACCCAGAGCGACGATCTGGTCAATCATGTCCATGGATTTCAGGCCATCTCCTGAATACGTTTAAGATTGGCGGACAGTTTTTCATGTTTTTCATTCAGTTCGGCATGCCGGGCCTGAACCTTGTCAATTACCTCCTGGGGGGCTTTTTCCAGAAAACTGTCATTGCCCAGGCGCTTCTGGACCCCGACCAGTTCTTTTGTATTTTTCTCCAGTTCCTTTTCCAGGCGGAGAATCTCCTTTTCGAAGTCAATCACCCCTTCCAGAGACACAAAACAGGTGGTGTTGCCGGTCACGGAACCGGCGCAGGCTTTGGGCACATTTTCCAGATCACAAAACGACAGCCGCTCCATGGTGGCCAGGGTGGAAATCACGGCCTTGTTCTCCACGATCAGCAGTTTTTCCTTTGGATTGTCCGTGTGGGCCAGCACCTTGATTCTCATGGACGGCTGGATGTTCATCTCACTTCGAATATTCCGGACTCCGGAAATCAGATCAAAGACAAAGGCCATGTCCGCTTCAACCGCCTCGTTCCGGTAACGGGTGTGATCCTGTTTTGTACCGGGAAACGCCGCCTGCATCACCGATCCGGTGGTGGCCGGCAGAAGATGGTAAATCTCTTCGGTGACAAAGGGCATGAACGGATGCAGCATCACCAGGATATCCTCGAGTACCCTGGCCAGGACGGCCCGGGCCGTGTGACGCCGGACCCCGCCCTGTTTGTCATAGAGGGCCGGTTTTTCCGTTTCAATGAACCAGTCGCAGAACTCATGCCACACAAACTGGTACACGGCAGACGCAGCCTCGTTGAACCGGTAGTTTTCGATGCCCTCTTTCACGGCCATGGATGCGGCGGCCGATCGTGACAGAATCCAGCGTTCCCACAGGGTCAGGTGCTCATCTTCAAAAGTTTTGTCATCCGCGGTAATGTGCATCAGGGCAAACCGGGCCGCGTTCCACAATTTATTGACAAAATGCCGGTATCCTTCCACCCTGGATTCCGACATTTTCACATCTCGTCCCTGGGCCGCAAACGCCGCCAGGGTGAACCGGAAAGCGTCCGCGCCGTACTGGTCGATCACCTTCAGGGGATCGATGACATTGCCCTTGGACTTGCTCATTTTCTTGCCGTGTTCATCCCGGACCAGGGCATGGATATAGACATCTTTGAACGGGACTTGTTCTTTGAAATGGATGCCGAACATCATCATTCTGGCTACCCAGAAAAACAGAATGTCAAAGCCTGTGACCAGCACGCTGGTGGGATAGAATGTCTTGAGCAGCGGGGTATCCTCCGGCCACCCCATGGTGGAAAACGGCCACAGGGCCGAAGAAAACCAGGTGTCCAGCACATCGGTTTCCTGAACGATCTCTTTGGACCCGCACACGGCACAGTCCGCCGGATCGGTTTCTTCCACCATCACATGATTGCAGGCCGGACATTTCCACACCGGGATGCGGTGGCCCCACCAGATCTGCCGGGAAATACACCAGTCTCTGATATTGTCCATCCAGTCAAAATAGGTTTTGGACCAGGTGTCCGGGATGATGCGGGTCTGCCCGGAGCGGACCGCTTCCGATGCTTTTTCCGCCAGCGGCTTGACCTTTACGAACCACTGTTTGGACAGGGCCGGCTCCACCACGGTCCGGCACCGGTAACAGCTGCCCACACTGTTCTTCAGAGGTTCTTTTTTCTCCAGCAGCCCCTGTTCGGACAACGCCTGAACCACCCGGGTCCGGCATTCGAACCGGTCCAGCCCCTGGAAGAGGCCGGCTGCCTTTGTCATCAAACCTTTGTCATCGATCACCTTGATCCGTTCCAGCCCATGTTTTTCTCCGAGCTCAAAATCATTGGGGTCATGGGCCGGCGTCACTTTCAGGGCTCCGGTTCCGAATGAGGTATCCACATATTCATCCCGGATAACAGGAATCACCCGGTCGGTCAGCGGCAGCATCACATGGGTTTCCCTGAGATCCGCAAACCTTTCGTCCAAGGGGTTTACAGCCACGGCCGTATCCCCGAACATGGTCTCCGGCCGGGTGGTGGCCACGGTCAATCCTTTTTTCTGTCCCTTGAACGGGTACCGGATATAATACAGGTAAGAGTCCTGTTCCTCATATTCCACTTCCAGATCCGCCAGAGCCGTATGACACCGGGGACACCAGTTGATGATATACTGACCTTCATAAATCAGCCCTTCCCTGTAAAGCCTGACAAACACCTTGCGTACGGCATCAGACAGTCCTTCATCCATGGTGAACCGTTCCCGGTCCCAGTCACAGGAGGCCCCCAGTCGCTTGAGCTGATTGATGATGGCGCCGCCGGATTTTTCCTTCCATTTCCAGACCTCCTCGATAAAGGCCTCCCGGCCCAGCTGATCCCGATTTTTTCCCCGGGCCGCCAGATCCCGTTCCACCACGTTCTGGGTGGCGATACCGGCATGGTCCGTCCCCGGCATCCACAGCACATTATATCCCAAAAGCCTTCTGTATCGGCACATGATGTCCTGGATCACGTTGTTCAGGGCATGTCCCATATGAAGAACACCGGTGACGTTGGGGGGGGGGATGACGATTGAAAAAGGGGGGCTGTCACTGGTATCCGCCGCCCTGAAAAATCCGCTTTCCTGCCAGAATCGATACCATTTTTCTTCAATTCCCGCCGGTTCATACCCTTTGTCCAGAGAATCCGAACCCATAATATGCTCCTAACTACCCGTTATTAATGAAAAAGGGGATCATTAAATGAACCCCCGGAATTTGTCGCGTCAATGTAATACCTGCCGTCAGAACGGACCGATCTGATCCATGTCCTTGAGCAACGCGGCTTTTATTTTTTGGATTTCCTGTAAAATCACCCGCTCCATCGTATCGAAAAGAAGGGGTTCGATCTTTTCGGCAAATTTTTTCTCGATCACCCGTTCCAGTGCCGCTTCTATCTGCTCATCTGGTACGGAGAGCCGATCCGGCTCAGTCATGTCACCTGAATCAGATGGCCGGCCAACGGCGACCGCCTCCTCAGAATGAGAGTCATTTCCAGACATTTCATCTCCGGACAGCGCATTCTGGAACGGATCTTCCAATTCGACTTCCTGAACATCCGGTTCAGAATCCATTTCGACATCATTGAAATCATCGATATCCGTGAGTTCAATGGTACTGTCCTCCGAAATCTCAACATCTGAGAGGATGTCATCCGACAGCATTTCGTCGGCATCCCGGCCGTCCTCCACCACATCCGTCAATTCGATAATCGGATCATCCTGTTTTGTCTCACCGGTCATACACCCTCTCTTTATCCGAAAACAAACCAGATTCTTACAGATTCAAACGCTGGAAATCTATCAAAGTGACACTCAGGTGTCAACATTTTAAACCCGGGACCTCCGGGACCGGGATTGTTTTTTTCCATAAGATCCCGTATGATCCGGAAAAATTTCAGCGGAGCGGATGTATGCGCAAATTTTTAATCACCAGGGATCGTATCCATGAAAACAAAGGGATACTCGATGGGCCGGACGCCCGGCACATTGTCAAAGTACTGCGTCTTTCCACAGGAGATCCGCTGGTGTTCACCGACGGCATGGGAACCGACTTTTCCGGCCGGATTCTTGCCTGTGACCAAACACGGGTGGTGGTGGAATTAATGGATTCCCGGCCGTCCGAAACGGAATCGCCTTTACCCCTCACTGTCTGCTCCGGCATGCTCAAACATCAGAAAATGGATGATGTGATCCAGGGGCTGACCCAGATCGGTGTCACCCGTTGGATTCCGTTTTTCTGTGAACGCTCGATTCCATCCCCGGACCCAGGCGCGCTGGCCCGGCGAATGGCACGCTGGCAGACCATTGCCAATGAAACCATCAAACAGTGCCGCAGAAGCCGGGTGGTGGACATTTCTTTTCCCATGACACTGGACCGTATCCTGGACACGGCCCATCAGTTTGATCACTGCATCGTTTTCTGGGAACAGGAAGGCGAACCATTGTACCGGCTCACTCCAAAAAAAACCGGGAACCGGACTCTGGTCCTGATCGGGCCGGAAGGCGGGTTTTCAGAATCTGAAATCCGCAAGGCATCCGCAAAAGGAGTCATCCCCTATTCCCTGGGCCCCCGGATTCTGCGGGCCGAAACCGCATCCATTTGCGGGGCCGCCCTGATCCAGCACCGGCTGGGAGATATGTGACCCTGTTTCGAAAGTTTTATTTTTTGCTTGACATACCGGATCAAAAAACATATAAACCCTTTCGTTTGCTGATCACGCCCAGGTAGCTCAGTCGGTAGAGCAGGGGACTGAAAATCCCCGTGTCAGCAGTTCGATTCTGTTCCTGGGCACCAGATTTCAAAGGGCTTTCATGGTTTGTAATCATGAAAGCCCTTTTTTTGTAATCAGAAATAGGATACAAATCTTGTTTACGCATACAAAATCCGGAATAAAGTTTTCAACACCCCGGATTTGTGCTTGCCAATCAGTCTGATTGTAAATATAATTACCGATTAGCAAAAAAATGAAACCCGCTGCAAAGGGAAGGAGAAAAACCATGGCAAAAATTTTTTATTCCGGAAACAGAGAGGCGAAACTCCTTTCCAAAATTGAATCCTCCAAGGAAAGAGAAAGGATCAGGACCCTCAACGCCATCCGGGACAATATCGACTATTTTGCCAACAAAGTGGCCATGAAACTCATCGAAAGCGGACTCATTGAAACCGTCAGCAAATCCTCCATTGAGAATCAGATCATCCGGTGCCTGGACACATTGATCAAGTCCGAGGATTTTGACGTGGATTATGCGGTCGCCCCCTTCCGCACCCTGGTTGCCAGCCCCAATATCGCCAGCCTTTATCTGACGGCCTTTGTGGTGGAAAAACTGATCGACCACAAGGATGTTATCGATGTGTTCGGCAGTGATGAAGATATCTACTTCTGTATCCATAAACAATTGACCGATCTGATGGCGGAATAATCTTCCACCATCAGATCGATCCGGTCATTTTTTGACCCATGTTCCGTCCGGACTCTGGACATACGTTCCAGGAGCGGCCCGTTCCGCCAGCTGCAGGGCCCGGTTTTTCTCCACAACCGACACCGACGTGTTCTGCTGGGCCGCAATCCGGGTATAGATGGCCTTGCGGTCCTGATTTTCCTGAGCGATCAGGTTTTCATGGCTTTTTTCCGTTCCCACGAACGCCAGGTATCCCCGGTTGGTTTCACCGACGATTCCCTGCTTTTTCAATTCCGCGATCACCGGAAGCCGTTCTTTCATCCGCTCCTTGATTTCCTGGGCAGCCACCGGCCCTGCAGCTGTCAACAGAACCACAATCCCCAGAACAACCCATAATGTCCATTGTTTATTTGTCATCTTGTTTCTTCTCCAGTTTTTCCATGATTTTGTCTTCCTGAACGTCGAGATCACCGAAAAAATCATCCAGGGCCCGCTGCACCTTGACATTCACGTCTATGGTGATGTGGATGGGCTTGACCTCCACCGGTTTGACATCCACCTCATGACGGGTTTGACAGCCCCAGAGCATCAGCATGCTCATTACCGTCAACACCCATGGACCTGCGCAGGATTTCAGGGTCATCATTCCCTCCTCTCAGTTAAACAGTTTCCGGATCCTGTTCCCCAGTGTCACCACCTGATTGAACGGGAGTGTCAGGTTCACATCCAGTTTGATCCCCTGGAAACGGGATCCCGGGCTCCGGGCATCCACCCGGACAAATGAGTTGATATCTTTTTCATAGACAAAAGGCAATACCCGTCCGGGTCTGCCGTCCAGTTCCATGTTTGCGTTCAGGGTCTCTCCCCGGGTATCGAATGTGAGTTTGGCCCAGGCATATTCAAAATCCTTCAACGCCTCCGCTGCCAGGTCCAGCTGGCTGAACCGGGGGGAATCCATGGGGATCCCGGTTACCAGTTTTTCCGGATTCCGGATCACTATCCGCCCCCCCTGCCCCGGGGTTGAGAACAGAAATGCATTGTCAAACGCAACCTCCCCGTTTTTGAACACCACCGGAATGCGGCCGTTCAGGCTCCCGTTTCCCTGAGTGTCGAACCCGCCCAGCTGGGCCAGCAGCCGGTTCAGCTGTATCCGGTCACAGTACAGGGTCAGGGCCACGGATCGATCCGGCGAAGGAATCCGGATGGATTCCGTGGTGACCCACCCGCCGGCCCAGTTGACCCGCAGGTTCTCGAGCACCAGGGACGGCCCCGGTTCCAGGGTGAACCGCACGGCGGCATCCGTGGCCTCGAAATCGCCCGCTTGAATCCGCTGGATGGTCAGCGCCTGTCCCGGAACCGAGGCCGGCGCCAGAAGGTCGTTCAATGCCAAACGTCCCTGAATACCGCTGACGGCCAGATTATGGTCCGGCATCGACAGGGTCCCTTCATGGATTACCAGATCCGCACCCGTGGTGAGGCGGTGATCGTTCCATCCGGCAAATCCGGACACCTGTATATCCAGATCATAATCCACCGGAAAAGGGGGCCGGGACACAAGATGTTCAAACCGGGACGGCGACAACCGGAACCGGTTCGTGTCCACGGTCATGTGCAGATGAATGTCCGGATTCAGGCCGGCGGCCCCGTTAACGGATACGGTTACGACATCTGAATCCGGTACCAAAAATTCTCCGTCAAACCGGATATCGCTTTTCCCTGTCCGGTGAATACCGCCCCGGCCCGTCAGAACAGCCCGGTTGTCGACCATCAGCTTTTCCACGGAAAACCGCCCTGTACCGCCGGCATGGGGATAGGTGACCGGTACCCGTGCCCATATCCCCTGCACGGCCACATTTTTATCCGGAACCGTGACGCTGCCGGAAACCATTTCCGCAGTCAGATCCACCCGGAGAGGCGGGGCCGATCCTTCGGCCATATCCATGGAAACCGTGCCTGCCGTATCCAGCCGCCTGACCCGGACGGCACTGTCCGGACCGTTCACCTGTATTCCGGACAAGTGGGAGATCAGATCGAACACCAGCTCTCCGGTATCCAGGTTTCCGTGAATGCCCGATTGAACCGATCCCCGGCCGGAAACGATCTCCCTCCCCGGTTGCTGAATTCCGGCCTGTGAAAAGGCGGCCGTCAGATTTCCGTCAATGAGCCGGTCTTTCATTTGCAGCGATACCGCAGCCAGCGGCTGTTGCAGCACCGCAGTGACATCCCGGTGCCGCAGGGTTATTTTTTCCACGGGCTGGAGCTCACAAATCAGGTCCAAGCTCTGAAAACCTGACCCGGCAGGGTTCCGCATCACCCGGCCCCGGACAAGCGCCCTGAGATCGGAGACAAACGGATGGGCCACCCCCACCTCCCCCAGCACCGAAATCTGATGAGGCTCTGTCAGGATCCGGGCCCGGGCATGGGGGATCACGAGCCGGTCCGGAGTTCTCATCATCATGTCGGACAGGTCCACCTGCCAGGTGTTGTGGGTGGATTTTTCCACGGACCAGTCCGATATTCCAGGGGAGACCGCCCTTTTGTCCATGGACAGAAAACCGGTCAGCGGCTGAAAATCAAATGCCCGGGCCTTCAGATGAAAGGTCTCCACACCCGCCACCGGATGAATCCGGGTTTTCAGGATCACGGGTTGCCCAAAGGGATAAAAAGCGGCCTCACACACCATCTGTTGAGCGGATCTGTCCTTTGACAGGGACCCGTTGAAGGGAATCACTGTGACGCGCTGATTCATGGTCAGGATCAGCCGGGCATTGTTCACCTGAATCCGATCCGGCAGGTACGACAGCCAGAAATCCGGCCCGCCGCCGGACACAGGTGGCACCACCGGGTTTCCTTCCCGGAAAACCGGATCGATCACCAGTCCGTGCTCAGCATCGTACAAGGCCTGGATGGTCAGGCCGGACAGGGTCATATTTTGAAGATCCGGCAGGCCGAATCCCTGGATATCATAGGAAACAGATACCAGGTCCGCAGAAACACCTTGGCCCCATGTCAGATCCGTCACCAGGGCACGGTCCTTTCCCACGCGGGACACAGTGAACTGCAACTGCCGTGATGCCAGCAACGATTCGTACCGGTGCCGGATCAACCACTGGACTGCTGCCGGCAGATTGGCCGCCAGAACGGCCAGGGCGAGGGCCGCCCCTGCAAGCATGATCAGAAATGCTGTGACGACCAGTTTATATCGCATTTTTAATCCGTATGGTCAAAAACATGTCCCCCCTCCCGGATTGCCCGGGGGATGACCGGCCCATGCCGGCCAGGCGCAGCCGGTTTCCTTGTTTGACTCCGGGCGGGATGGTGACCCGGTACAGAGGTTTGGAAAATCCCCAGGGAATGGTGATCAGTTTCCGGGTGCCGGTCAATGCCTCCAGGGACGAAATTTCGATGGTGCCGTAAAGATCCCGGTCATTGCCTTCCGGGGCCGCCAGAATGGTCTGAAGTCTCGGGGTGTGCCGTTTCCGGGTGATCTGCCGGATTTTTTCCCGGGTCCCGCTCACAGGTACCCGGCGGTTGAGTTTCACCAGCAACAGACCGGCGATGAACCCGCCGATATGGGCCCACCAGGCGATACCTGCACCGGCGCCATCTCCTGCAGCGTTCAGAAACTGAATGAAAAACCAGATCCCCAGAAAAATGAACGCCGGAATCTCGATGAACCAGGGAATGATGATAATGGGTACCAGGGTCAGGATTCTGGCTTTGGGATACAGCAGAAAATACGCGCCCATGACACCGGCGATCGCACCGCTGGCACCGATGGTGGGAACCATGGAAAACGGATTGAGCAGAAAATGAAACGTCCCGGAAATCAGGCCGCACAGCACATAAAACCCCAGAAACCGGAACGATCCGAAATGGGCTTCCACATTGTCCCCGAAAATATACAGGGACCACATGTTTCCCAGCAGGTGCCAGAATCCGCCGTGGAGAAACATGTAGGAAAACAGTGAAACCACATGATTGAGCCCGGAAAAATGCCGGGACATCTCCGGAATCGAATACTTGGCCGGGACCAGTCCGTAAAGGTAGTAAAAGGTCTCGTCACCCGGCCCCAGCTGCATCTGAAACAGCCACACCAGGATATTGGCACCCATCAGCCCATAGGTGACCACGGGCACGCAGTCGGAAATCTGGTTGTCCCTGATCGGTATCATTTGACGACCCGAAGCCGGCAGGCCTGTTCACAGGCGGATTTCACCGCTTTGACAACCACCATGGCCGCATCTTCGATCGTGAACCACCCCACGGAATCCCTGCGGCAGGCCCGCATCAGGGCCGGATTTCCCCGGTCCAGACCCAGCCGGAACCGGAGCATGTCCACCCAGGCAAAATACAGTGCCCGGATCTCCGATGCATCGAGCCTTGCAACGGCGGTTCTGGTTTTCAGCGGCAGGTCCGTCATCACCAGATCCACGGCCGCTTCCACGGAATCCGGGCAGGCCGGTTCATCGGGCACAGGCAGATCATGGGGCCAGGACGTTTCTTCCGCCAGAAAAAGCAGGTATATCAGCACCTCCAGAACCATCTTGACATCGGCATAGATATGCGGATCATGGCTGGCCCGGGGGCCGGCCACATTGAGCACCTGGATCTGATGGCCATCCACAAAGGACTGGAGCGTCACAGCGGTTTCAAATGGATCATGGGTCTGTAAATTCACGGCCACACAGGGTTTGTCCTGGGTGACAGCCAGCTCCCTGGTAAGCCGGGAGCCGCCCATGAGACGATCCCGGTACAGGATGACCGTGCCGTGTGCATCCAGGACGTTCTGCCGGGTGCGGTCCCGGTAATCGGCGGAAGGCATGACAGACATATGACGATACCGGGAGGGCAACGGTCCGGCTTCGGTTTTCCGGCCTTTGGGAATCCACCCGCCGTAAGGAATATTGTATTTCAGCGCCACATCCAGTGCCGCCTGATCCGCACCGGTCTGGCCGCCGGAAATTATTTTTTCAATCATGCCGGTCACCTGTCTTTTAAAAAAACCTTTTCTATCATATCAATACCGCGTATAACTGCAACAGAATTATATGAAAATACCCACCCGAAAACAATGCTTTCAGATTATCCGGAAGATGGGCATGATGGATCACATTGTCGATCACTCCATCATGGTCGGCAACGTCACTCTGTGCCTGTGCCGGCATGTGAAACAGACCGCCCCGGCCCTGAATGTAGAACTGGCTACCGCTGCGGCCCTGCTCCACGATATCACCAAAACCCGCAGTTTTGAAACCGGAGAACGCCATTCGGAAACCGGGGGGAACCTGATCGAGGCGATGGGGTATCCGGAGGTGGGGGAGATCATCCGGCAGCATGTGGTCCTGGACCGATGGCGGGAAAACACCCCGGTCACGGAACAGGAAATCGTCAATTATGCGGACAAGCGGGTGCTCCACGATTCCGTCGTGTCCCTTGCAAGGCGCCTGGAATATATTCAGGAAAGATACGGAGGGCAGTGTCATCTGAAGGACCAGATCGCCGGGATGTGGGAAACGACCCTGGCCATCGAAGACAAACTGTTCCGCCGGATCTCCTTTTCACCGGCCCAGCTGCCGGACCGGGTGCTGATGGATATCCGCTTCCTTTAACTCAAGGATATCCCGGCGGATCTCCTGAAGCCGTGTCACGATACCGGCCGCTTTTTCCCGCTGACTGACCGGTTGTGTCTCATCGGATCCGGCGGAATCTGCCATGCCTGTATCCAGATTTTCATACATGGCAAACCGGTCATGAATCCTGTCAATGACATCCCGGGTCACCGCCTGGATCAACGGCATAAAATACTGATTTTTCAACCGGACATGAAATTGTTCCATCTGGGACCTTATTCCCAGCAGGATCTGTTTCTTTATTTTCCGGGCCGCGGCATCGAATCCGAAAGAAAAGGAAAAGGATTTCTGTCTGTCCAGAAGGATTCCAAAGAACCGGGTGATACAGGTGATGCCCATGCCGGTCAACGCCCGGGTCTGGATCCGGCCGGAATACCGGGGCAAAAGGGTCATATCCGGCAGACTCAGCCCCAGAATCTTCTTGATGGCCTGCACATCCACATCTGTCTCGAACACCTGGTCTCCGGCTGCCAGCCGGGAATGAATCTCCGCGTCTTGCGGCGGCATCCCTTCCGGAAAGGTCCTGGAAAAATCGATCCGGCAGGTATCTAACAATGACTGAAAATAGGCCTGTATCCGGCTTTCCAGCTGGGCCGCCAGGGTCTTGATCTCCGGCAGAATATCGGTCATGACGAACAGATCCAGGTCTCTTCTGAAATCCTGAAACATCAGATACAGGGCTTTTTTGATTCCCGTTTCCCGGAAACGGTCCTGATACCGGTCCCCGTCCAGGGGGGCCTGATGGACAAAATCTTCCATTTTGCGCCGGAGCTGGAGAGTATCCCTGGCAAACGCCTCATCCAGCCGGGTCTCGATTTCCCGGACAAGACCGGACACGGCCCCGGGGATGGCGTTTTCCATAATGGATTCCAGCCGCCCTGCATTGTCCTGTATCCGGAGGATACTTTTCCGGATGTGTTCCCGGTCATCCCGGTTTGCATCCAGCACATCCAGAAACAGCCGGGCCTTGTTTTCCAGGGCCTGGCTCATATGAAACAGGCGCTCCAGATGATTGGACACCAGCAACCGGTGATACTGCCGGTCCAACAGGCCGGACAGACATTCATCAAACCGGTCGGCATTGCTCCGGCACCAGGACGCCATGGCCGGATCTTCCTGCCACAGCGCCAGGCGGTTCCGGTTCCGGCGGCTCAGTTTTTTTTCCATGGCTTCAAACAGGCGCATGAGCCCTGAAAACGAGTACAGTTCCGGTGAAGGCAGCAGAAATGTCAACTCCTGAAGCATTTGACGTTCAATGGCCTGCAGATCATCCAGGGTGTCATGTTCCGACAGGTCGCAATTGTTGACAAACAAAATGTTTTCAAGCAGCCCCATTCCCTGGATGAGCTTGAGAAACCGCATGTCGGAGCGGCGGAGTCCGGTTCTGGAGCTGATACAATAGATGATGAGATTGGCCTGCTGAAGATAGGTCACAACCCGGTTCAGCTGACCGGTATCTGTCGAGTCCGCACCCTGACAGTCCGCCAGTTCAACCCGGGAGTCCAGGTTTTTGCCGAACAGCTCCAGACACGCATCCGCCACGTAAAAGGCATTGGCCGCATCTCCGGTGAACTGCTTGTGGTCCTCGAACTGCCTGCCTTCAAAAATCAGTTTTTCCCGGTCCGCCCCCACCAGATCCCGGCATGTATCATATCCCTGCAACGCGTTCCGGATCACCAGGGTTTCCGGACGGATGCCCTGGTCCGTGACCGGAAAATCCCGGACCAGCCTGTCATAAACCCGTTTCAGAAACTCCCGGTCGTTTTTACGCCGCAGGTCAAATGTTTCCATGTCTGTTTCCGGAAGATCGTTTTCATCTCCCGGAAACATTTCCAGCGCATTTTTCAGGATATGGTTGATATCGTCCCAGGATTTCAAAAACAGGGTGGCCCTGTTTTTTCTGCCTTTCCGTATCCGGGTGGTGACCGCCGTGACCACCCCGGCCCCGCGCTTCACCACCTCTTTTCCGGTCATGGCGTTGATCAGGGTGCTTTTGCCGGATTTGATCACTCCCACCACGGCGATTTTGATCCGGTTGGACCGGAGCTGATCAGGAACCCGGGCACAACGGGTTTTCATGGACTGAAGCTGTTCGTCGGACATCCCGGGAAGGGCCTCTATCCGGTCGATCACCGACAACAGATCGGAAGCGATGGCCTCGACAGGCAGGTATGCATCATCAGAGGGTGTCATTCAGGAAATCAGCATCATGGCTTTTTCATATTTGAGGTCGCATTTGGTTTCAAACATCACATCTCTGGTCATGGGGCAGGTGAGCCAGGCATTGTCATGAAGCTCATTGTCCAGCTGCATGGGGCCCCAGCCGGCACATCCCAGCATGATCATGAAATCGGCCGGGCCTTTCTGAACCGCAATGGCCTCCAGAATGTCCCGGGAATTGCTCAACGCCAGCCAGTCCGTGACCACAAGGGTTTCATTCCAGTCAAACGGCGGGCCATGGAGCACAAACACGCCGGACGGCTGTACCGGTCCTCCCAGGTAGATCTCCAGCTGATCCACACTTTTATCGAACGTGATGTTCAGGTCTTCGAACAGTTCCCGTCCGGTGAGCAGCGGATGAATCTTGTTGACGATAAACCCCAACGCCCCTGATTCATTGTGTTCGCACATGCCGGTAATCGTCTGGGCAAAATTGGGATCCGGAAGCCCGGGCATTGCCAGAAGAAACTTACCTTTCATGGTTTCAGAAATCATGTCAGCCATATACCCGCTCCAAAATTGTATTTAATCTTTTCTGTTTTTTTCCATGCACATGTGTGTTTCAAAGAGGCAGTTTTAAATATTTTTCATGGATTTGCAACCTTTTCTTTTTCCCTGTCCCGGCCGTAGACATCATCGAACCGGACGATATCATCTTCCCCCAGGTAGGGGCCTGACTGAACCTCGATCAGCTCCAGGGGAATCTTTCCGGGATTTTCCAGCCGGTGAACCGTGCCCAGCGGAATATAGGTGGACTGATCCTCCCTGAGCATCAGGGTTTCCTCCCCCCGGGTCACAATGGCGGTTCCGGATACCACGGTCCAGTGTTCGGCCCGGTGGAAATGTTTCTGCAGCGACAGCTTGGCTCCTGGCTTGACCGTGATCCGCTTCACCTGGTACCGAAGGGACTGGTCGATGGTCTCATAGTCGCCCCAGGGCCGGTACACCTTGGCGTGGACCGCGGATTCCTTTCTGTTTAGGGATTTGAGCTGATTCACGATCTGCTTGACATCCTGAACCCGGTTTCTGGGTGCCACCAGCACGGCGTCCCCTGTCTCCACCACCACCATGTCATCCATGCCCACCGCCGCCACCAGCCGGCTCTGGGCATGGATATAGGACCCGCTCACGTCATGGATGAGCACATCGCCTTTGATCACATTGGCATCATCGTCTTTTTCCTGGCTCTGCCACAACGCATCAAACGACCCCAGATCATTCCATCCCGCATCCAGGGACACCATCACCCCCCGGCCGGTCTTTTCCATCACCGCGTAATCGATGGAGTCAGCCGTGATCTTTTCAAAAACCGCCGGATCCACCCGGAAAAAATCCAGGTCCTGCCGGCCCATGGACACCGCTTTCCGGCAGATGTTCACCATGTCCGGGGCATGGGTTTCCAGCTCCTTTAAAATGGCAGAGGCCCTGAACATGAACATGCCGGAATTCCAGCAGTAATCCCCGGAATCCAGGTAGGACCGGGCCGTGGTCAGGTCCGGTTTTTCCACGAACCGATGAATCCGGCAGGCCGCATCATCCAGAGGGTCGCCCTTCTGAATATATCCATACCCGGTCTCAGGCGTATCCGGCACAATGCCGAAGGTGATGAGATACCCGTCTTTTGCCAGGGCTTTTCCCTTTTCAATGCCCTGGTGAAACGCCGGGATACGATCGATGCGATGATCCGCCGGCAGCACCAGCATTATGGGATCCTGTCCCTGGTCCGTCACCTGGATGGCGGCCAGGGCGATGGCCGGTGCCGTGTTTTTTGCCGCCGGCTCCAGAATGATGGCCCGGGGCGTTACATCGATCCGGGAAAGCTGTTCCGCGGTCATGAACCGGTAGACATCATTGCACACGATCAGCGGGGCATCCATGCCGTCCATGCCGCCGAGGCGAAGCACCGTGTTCTGGAGCATGGTGTGCTGATTGTACATATTGATAAGCTGCTTGGGATAGAATTCCCTGGACAGGGGCCACAGCCTTGTGCCGGAACCGCCTGCCAGAATCACGGGCACGATCATTTTGTCTCCTTTTTTCATGAAACCATTATTTTTGCGCGGAAAACAGCTGGATATGCAGCCCCCGCTCCACGGCGAACCGTTCCATGGACTGCAGGCGGAACCCGCTTTTGGTCAGCCAGGTTTCCACCTGGCTTTTTTCAAATCCCAGCCAGGTGCCGCCGATGATCTCCTTGATTTTTTCCTGATCATGATGTTCAAAATCAGCCAGCAGGAACATGCCTCCGGGCCTGAGCACCCGGAACACCTCCTGGATGGCCTTTTCCGGCTGAAGAATATGATACAGCACCATGCTCATGACCACGGTGTCGACTTCCCGGTCTTTCATGGGCAGATGTTCCACTTCTCCCAGGCGCAGTTCGATGGTCCGGATATCCGGCAGTTTGATCCGGGCCTGTTCCAACATCTCAGGCGATGCATCCACGCCGATGAGCACCCCGGAATGGTCATGGACCAGCTGACCCAGAAGTTCGCCGGTGCCGCAGCCCAGGTCCGCAATACCCGGACGGCCCTTGATCCGCTGTTTCAGCACCCCGGTCAAATTGAAACTGCCCAGAATTTCTTTTTTCAATCCTTCCCACTGGGGGGCCACGGTGCTGAAAAACCGCTTGGTCCTGTTTTTCCGGATCATGATGATCTGCCGGGCCTTTTCAATATCCAGCGCGCACACCGGATCGGTTCTGACCCGGGAACAGGCCAGCTGGATCAGGGAACGGTTTTCAGGATCCGAATTGGCGCTGTAATACATGAAACTGCCTTCCTTTCTGGCCACCAGCAGGCCGGATTCCAGCAGAATTTTCAGATGTCTTGACACCCCGGACTGGATCATGTCCACAATGGACACGATTTCATTGACATTGAGTTCCACTTCATTGAGGATATGGAGCAGCCGGAGCCGGGTGGGGTCGGACAGGGCCTTGAACTGCCGGATCACTTCCATTATCTGACCGTCACCACCGGGCAGCCGGCCTGGAGAATCACCACCTGGGCCGTGGAACCAAACAGGAGTTTCCCCACCTTGGAACGGCTCCGGACCCCGATGATGATTTCATCCACCTTGTTTTCTTCCGCAAATCTCACAATGTCTTCCCCCGGTTCCAGGCCTCTGATCAGCAGATGGGTGTCACAGGGAATGTTTTTTTCTTTGAAAAACGACTGGATCTCCGCCAGATGGTCCTCAACCGCCTTGACCTCCACAGGGTCTGTATTGGTACCCCCTCTCATGGACGTCACCACGATCACCTGTCCGTTAAACGCCCGGGCATGGTGTGCCGCAAGCGCTATCAAATCCTTTCCCACGTTGACGCCTTTGTATCCCACCAGAATTTTCATCGTTTACCTCTCCATCAAAATTAACGGAATCGGCTGCAAAATCCAACCAAATCAATCATAACTAATGACCATATCAAAACTCATTGATATAATCAAGAAGGATTTCCAACCACCTGTCTCGAAAAAAAAAAAGACCCCCTTGAAATGGCTCCTGAGTTGGGAGGTGCTTTTTTTGTCGATGATCCTGCTGCCCCTCTTGCAGATTCCGATTGGCCGGACGAAATGAGATGATTTTGCTGGATATTCACAATGATCCGTTTGACAGAATTCTGATCGCCATTTGTCAGGCAAACGATTGGACTCTGTTGTCTAAAGACAGCGTGATCGCACAATATCCTGATATTCGTATTATCTGGTGAAGAAATATACTGACGACGTGCCCCGATCAAGGGTTCAGACAACAGCCTGAACCCTTGATTATTATAGGGCCGGAGCTGAAAAGCTCCGGAAAACGTCATGGCCGGACCACGGGCGACCCTGTCATGGTTCGCTTCAATGGGGCCGGAGCTGAAAAGCTCCGGAAAACTGGACCGCCTCACAAAGCAGGTCGGTCAGCTCTGCAAGCTTCAATGGGGCCGGAGCTG
>NPIF01003731.1_pt1 | contig 48013 bp, 51 predicted proteins | sample 8637461 | NCBI WGS metagenome assembly NPIF01 (sample SAMN07420641, study PRJNA396082) | bioreactor metagenome | isolation source: sample BR12 brine-fed electro-methanogenic bioreactor BR | place: Japan: Kochi | collected 2016-12-09
GCGAAAGATTCTTTACACTACCTTGATTTGCCATTAGCAAGTAGTGTCAACAATCCAGAAAGTAATGACTATTCACTTGATATTGTTGTCCCTAAATTTCAATCTGGTGATGCATGGGATGTATCACTCGGTGATATAGGTTTTCCATTAATCTGGAGGCCAAAAATTGAAATTGGAGCAAGGTTAGTAAACCTGAAATCGGGTAAGACAGTCTATACAACGACCGTTAAAGCAAAACTAAAGTGGCGTAACTACTTCGCACGTTTATTTACGTTACGTGGTATTTTTAGGTTTAAGCCACTATTTGATTCCAATGATATGAATCATCTTTTACATGAGGCATGTATATCGCTTCTTAAAAACTTAGGAAAGCAATTTGAATCATAATCAGTGCATCTTGCCGGACTTGGGTAAACTGTCACCTTTTTCGCGCTGCGCAGCAAAAAAACCGCCAGTTCACCCAAGCCGCAAATGCAGGCGTTAGAGCTACAAAGACGTGAGTTACCTCGCATTATTCAGAATGCCGACTCCGGTGAAGATCACCGGAAGATCATCGAGCATTACCAATTCGTTTGTTAACGCCATCATCCCGGTCGTCCCGCCCAATGCCGCGGAAGTCGAGGAAGCACTCACGGTGCTTGGCATGACAAATGAAACCTATTGCTGTGCATTCTGCGGAGACACCGCGACGGAATGGGATCACTTACGCCCTCTTGTTAAAGACAAAAAGCCTACCGGCTATATCTCAGAAATCCACAATCTGGTTCCCGCATGTGGTAAATGCAACCAGTCAAAGGGCAACAAAGAATGGAAAGCTTGGATGATGAGTTCAGCGAAGCTTTCGCCAAAAACTCGCGGCATTGCCGATCTCGAACAAAGGATTGAGAAGTTGCGGGCTTATGAACTCTGGGGTTCACCAACCAAGTTGGACTTCGAGCAAATTGTGGGCGCGGAGGTATGGGCTGAACATTGGGACAACTGGCGCGCGATTCAAGAACTTATGAAGGAAGCGCAAGTTCTAGCTCAAGAAATTAACCGTACCGTTGCCAAGGCCCACAAAGAGCGATCTAACTCTGCTCTCCAGCCGACGTCGGCGCTGTCGCGCCTCCCCGGCTGAGCTTGGACGTTATGAGCAGCGCAAACATGAAGCTCAGTAACTCAAATCAATAGGGTCAGAGTCATTGATCAAACAATAGTAATCAATAGGGTCAGAGTCATTGATCAAATAATAGTAAGGAATTAATCTTGCCTGAGTTTCAAGGAGGAACCCCATGGCTCGCTTACCTAGACTTTATCTGCCTGGTTGTGCTCAGCATGTGATTCAACGAGGTAACAACCGGGAAGCCTGCTTCTATGATGAAGCAGATTATAAAGCTTACCTGTTGTTTCTCAGGGATGCCGCAACCAAATACCAGGTCGCCATTCATGCCTTTGTACTGATGACCAATCATGTCCATTTGCTGGTGACGCCAAGTGACCGGCAGGGTATCAGCCGTATGATGCAGGCACAGGGTCGCAAGTACGTGCAGTACATCAATTTCACCTATGGTCGTACGGGAACCTTGTGGGAAGGGCGGTACAAATCCACACTGGTGGATGCCGACAATTATCTGCTGACGGTATACCGCTATATCGAGTTGAACCCCGTAAGAGCCAACATGGTGCAACATCCGTCAGAATACCCGTGGTCCAGCTACAGGAGCAATGGCCTGGGCAAGTCTATCCAGTTGTTGACACCCCATTCAATGTATCGTCAACTGGGAAAACTCGATACGGAGCGGCAGCGTGCTTACCGCACACTGTTGCGTGGTAAGGTCACGGAACGGGACTTGAAGGCGATACGGGAAGCGACGAACAAGGCTTGGGCTCTTGGTGATGACCGGTTCAAGGCGCAGATAGAAGCGAAGACCGGCCGACGGTCAGTACCTTTGGGGCGGGGTGGAGACAGAAAGTCGGCGGCATTTCGGGAAAGCCAAAATCAATGACACTGACCCTATTGATCGCGAAAATCAATGACGCAGGGTCGATTGATCAGGAAATATATTATGCGTATTACTCTACCGCTGGGCCTGTTGCTGTTGGTCTCCCTGTTGCTTTCCGGGTGTGCGGGCATGATGTCCGGTTATGAAAAGCCCCAGGTGAATATCACCTCGTTTGCCCTGGCACCGAAATCAGAGACCGGGCGGGCACCCCGTTTCAACATCGGTATACAGGTGATCAATCCGAACCGGGAGATCCTGACCCTTCAGGGTATGAGCTACTCCCTGGAGGTGGAGGGTAATCGGGTATTGAGCGGCGCCACCGCCGATCTGCCCGAGGTGCCGGCCTACGGTATGGCGGAGTTCGTGATCGAGGCCAGTCCCAACCTGCTTGGCGGTATCCGGCTGCTCAGTGATCTGTTTACCCGCCAGCGGGATACGCTGGGTTTCAGGTTCAAGGCTCGGATTGATGCGGGTGGCATACTGCCCTATATCAACCTGGAGGAGTCGGGCAGTTTTAGCTTGTCTGAGACCGGCCGGTCACAGGGGATTTGAAGTGACGAACAGCCCCTTATAAAGAGTCGGGCCGCGCTTCGGGCACGGCGGAGCATGATGATGTGGAAGGATTCTCCAAATGCTGAATAATGGCCTGGATAGTGGCTGGGCCTGGTGGTTGTGTCTGGTGCTGTACGGTAGCGGGCTCTTAACGGCCTTGTGGATGGCGCCTTGGCGCAAGCTGTTCTCGCAACGGCTGTTGCAGCATCTGTTTCTCGGTTCCACGGTTGCGCTGATTGGTTTCTGGCAGATGCGGGCCGGACTCTCCCCCGGACTCAGCATCCATATTCTGGGTGCGACCACGATGACCCTGATGTTCGGCTGGGATCTGGCGGTGGTGGCCATGAGCCTGGCCCTGTTGGGGATCATCCTGTTTGATCGTCAGGGATGGGCGTCATTGCCGGTGAGTGGATTTTTAATGATCCTGATCCCGGTATCGTTGAGTTATGGACAGCACTTGCTGATTCGGAAATTCCTGCCGAAAAACTTCTTTATATACCTGCTGGGTACCGCGTTTCTCGGTTCCGCCCTGTCAATGGCGGCCATGGTGTTAGCCACTATCCTGCTGTACTTCCTGGCGGACGTCTATCCTATGGAGAAACTCTCCTACGAGTACCTGGTGTTTCTGCCGCTGATCATGATGTCGGAGGCAATGTTTAACGGCATCCTGATGACGGGGTTGATGGCCCACTTCCCGGATCTGATCCGTACCTTTGGCTCCAAGAACTATATCGATGGACATTAAAAAGGGATTGCTGACCTTTACAAATGGAGGAGATATGAAACTTCGACAGATTGCCACGATCTTCATACTGGTTTGGGTGACCGGTTGCGCACAGGTACCGAAAGAGGCGGTGGAGCTATCAACAACGGTGGGGCGCGATTTGGCCGAAATGCGGAAGTCCCATACCGCGCTGGTCAAACTCTATTACGAAGGGCTCTTAACGAACGTAAACCAGTTTATCGATGATGTCTATTTGCCCTACCAGATTCAGCGGACGTTAGCGGATAACGCAATCAAGCAGGACATGCTGGCAACCATTGAAGCGGCCAGCAGAGCAGATGCCACGGGACAAAGACAGAAGGAAGCCTTTGAAAAGCTGAAACTTTTCCACCAGCTAATTCATGAGGAGGTCGAGGACTATCGCAAGTTGAAACTCGCCCCCATCTACCAGCAATACAAAACCGTTCTGGATAGCATCAACCAATCCTACGAACAGATTCACTATGCGAACTCAATCGTCACGGGTCATCTGGCTTCGGTGGTGAAGGTGCATGATACCCAGAGTAAGCTACTGGAAAAGCTGAACCTTGAGAACATGCGAACCAGGGTAGGGACAAACCTGGCCGACCTGTCGGGCCAGATTGCAGAACTGACTGCCAAAGCCAGAGAGAAAGAGAGCGATCTGGAAGCGATAGTGGCCAAGTTTGAAGAAGTCGCCGAGACTGTTAAATAGACAACCATTTTGCTGAGGTGTGGACATGACTCCAGAGGAATTTAAGGCAAGATTACGTCAGAAAATGGCCGAGAACAGAGAAGCATTCGAAGGCCGATACAAGGATGAGTTAAAGACGTTGATGGGGCTGTCAAGGTCAGAAATTGACGCGATTACTCCCGGAACTGATGACATTGAAACCTACGACACCTTGATATCCGTGGTGAAAGAGGCATCCAGAGTGAATCTTGATGAAGCGGAGTTAAAGGCGCGTGTCCAGGAATTGGGATCTGTAGCCATCAGGATAGCCAAAAAGGTCCCGGGCTTATTGGCCTGACCCTGTAAAAAACAATCAAAGTGATGTTTTGATGCCGATGGCCGCCGGGCGTATCGGTGTGGCGTGGGCGCGATTTTCGTGCCCGCTCCATAACCGGCAATAGCCGTATCAATCCCATCTGGACAGAGGCGGGGAGAGCCTAGTAAACGGTGAATTGATGTTGAATAATAGGACTGCGGGTGGGCGCTGATCCCGCCAGTAGAATTTTCAGAAATTCAACAACTTGGGGGCAACAGGTGGACATCAGGCAGGAGATCGACAAGCATCTTGAATGGATTGAAACGGTAGCATCGCTTTTTGAACACGAAAAAATCACCCCGGAAGCGCAGCAGGAACTCTCCCAGCACGACCGCTGTGCGCTCGGACAGTGGCTGCAATCAGATGAGTCGGCCCAGTGGAAAGATTTACCCGAGCTGGCGCAACTGAAAGAGGATCACGAAGCATTTCACAAGACCGCCGGGGAGTTAATCGCTGTCCTGGCGTCCGGGGATGAAAGCGGGGCAATCGCCTTGCAGGAACAGCTGCTTCAAAAGTCGCAGAAAGTCATTGGTTACCTCCATCTGCTGGAAGAAAAAGAGCAGGCAGCAAAGGAAGAAAAATAATTTAATAGCGATGCAGGCTGGTGTCACTCAACGGGTGACTGACTGGCTTGGCTGTTTCATGTATCAATGGGATGTCTATGGATCTGATGGGTTATGTGCAGGATATGTATCTGCTCGCCGCTCAGGGCGAGAAGCAGGGGATTCTGTTCTGGGTGGTGGTGTATACCTTCATTGTCTCGGCTTACTCGCTGATATTCCAGATCAGAACCCGATACTGGCCCTACACCCTGGGACAGCTCAGCCATTTGGCCGTGAACAAATTTGGCGGGCCTGAATACGCATTGTCTCACCAGGGCTATGTGGGAAAGGCGCTATACCGGTATGACGTGGACGGCGCGTCCTATGAGGGTTCCCGGGTCTCGCCCTGGGTTATCGTGGCCAGCCATAACGCAAGGTTTCTGTTGGAGAAACAACTTTCCAAGGTGCAGCACTACCCGGATGGCAAAGTGCGGGTGTTTTATAACCCGAACAAACCGCAAAAAAGCTATCTGATGGTGGCAGGGAAGGGGGGAATCGTATTCACGGTGTTACTGGTTCTGGTGCCGCCCCTTGCTTATGTCTTTAACTACGCTGTGTAGTGATGATCAACTGACCATCACTACCCGGTATCGCGCTGTTGGGTGGTTTAGCTAGCCCGGCTCTTTCAGACCCAGCTTACGCATCTTGTCCCACAGGGTCTTGCGGCTTATGCCCAGCACATTGGCGGTGTTGGCAATCTTCCCGTCGTTTTCAGCCAGTACACGGCTGATGTAATCCCGCTCGCACTGCTGGATATAGTCGGAAAGACGCTCTTCCGGTTGATCGCTCATGCTGGTAAGGACGCGCTGCCAGGTGTCACCAAACAGGTCCTCCGGCTGTAACAGGGAAGACTGCTTGAATATGCAGGCCCGCTCCAGAATGTTCCTGAGTTCACGGATATTGCCGGGCCAGGGATAGGCCAGCAGTGCCTGTTCAGCGCGGGGATGCAGTGAACAGGGACGGCGCTCTTCTTTTGCAGCCGCTTCATTCAGAAACAGCCGGGTATGCCACAAAATATCGTCCGGACGGTCGCGCAGGGGCGGTACCTGGATGTTCACCACGTTTATACGGTAGTAGAGGTCCTCGCGAAAACTGCCATCGGCGACCATGGCTTCCAGGTCCCGGTGGGTGGCGCATACAAGCCGGATATCAACGTTGGTGGTCCGTTCTGTGCCGATGCGGGTGATCTGGCGCTCCTGTATGGCGCGTAACACCTTTACCTGTATTTGTAAGGGCATATCGCCAATCTCATCCAGGAAAAGTGTGCCGCCGTCAGCCTGCTCAAAGAAGCCGCGCTTGTCACTCACGGCGCCGGTAAAGGCGCCTTTTACATAGCCGAATAGCTCCGCTTCGATCAGTGACTCGGGAATGGCGCCGCAGTTGACCGCCACAAAGGGGGTCTGATTGCCGGACGGACTGGCGCTGTGCAGCGCCTTGGCCACGTACTCCTTGCCCACTCCCGATTCACCCGTTACCAGCACGGTGGAATCACTTGCACAGATCCGTGGCAGTGCCGACTCTATCGCCTTCATGGCGGGCGACACGCCCAGGGGGAAATTGCTGTTTGAGGCGGGTATCAGCCGTTCACACAGGCTTTGCACCTTGTCCAGCAGGTCGGCCACTTCAAAGGGTTTGGTCAGGTAGTCCTCGGCGCCCAGTTTAAGCAGGCGAACTGCCTGATCCACCGATCCGTAACCGGTCACAAAAAGGAACGGCGGCAGTGCCCGGCCCTCGTTGAGCAGCTGTTGGTAGAGCTGTTCGCCGGTAAAATCCGGCAGGTTGATATCGCTTATTACCGTGCTGAAGTTTTTCTGCTTAAGTGCGTTGAGCGCGCTTTTGCCATCCTTGAACCATTCGCAATCGTAGCCGGCCACTTCGAATCGCTCGACCAGCGCCTCGCCCAGAATCTCATCATCTTCAATCAGGCAAATGTGATGATTCACGCCGCCTCCACTTCGTTTTCATCAATCGGTAGTGTCACGACGAAACTGACCGTCCCGTCTCGGCTGTCCACTTCAATAACGCCGGCCATCTGCTGAACCAGCTGGTAGGTCACCCACAGCCCCAGCCCATGGCCGCCCTCCCGATAGGAGACAAAGGGCTCAAACAGGTTCTTCAGGCGCTCCGGCAGTATGGGGTCACCGTTATTGATAACCTCGATGCGAACCTGCTCCGGGCTGGTCGTGATGGCGCATTTTACCCAGCCGCCATCACCTGCCGCCTGGATGGCGTTATTGAGCAGGTTGATCACCACCTGGCGTACCGGGCTGGCGGGTACCGCTGTCGAGGCCGGCACATCGATATCGAAATCCAGTTTCACCCGGCGCTTGGCGGTGGTGGACTGCATCAGGGTGTGAACATCTTCCAGGTCCTGACGTTCCAAGCGGCGCTTCTGTTGACGCGCTTCAACCAGCAGTGCCGCGACAGTATCCTTCACCTGTAACAGCCCGCGCTCCACCAGTCCCAGCGTGCGCAGGGAGCGTTCGTCCAGGTGGTCTCTCTGCTTCAGGGTGTCCAGGGCGGTCAACATGCCCGCCAGGGGGTTGTTGATTTCGTGTGCGATACCGGCGGTCAGGCGCCCGATGGCGGCCAGTCGCTCGGCACTTAAAATGCCCCGCTCAAGCTGCTCTTTCTCACGCAGGGCGACCACCATGCGGTTATAGGCTTTAAAGAGATGTCCCAGTTCATCGTTATAGTTATAGAGTTCCGGTCTGAGCTGTTCGGGTAAATGGGTCTGGATCTCGTCCATGCGATGGGCCAGGCGCACCAGCGGGGTCGCCATGCGTTGTCCCCAGTACCAGTTGATGGGCAGCAGGACCGCCAGTACCACGAGGCCGATGATGGCGCCGTGAAGCGCGTTGCCGGCGAACATGTAGTACAGGGATGAACGGGAGTACAGGAGCACCAGCGTCCCCAGCCGGGTGTCGCTGTCAATCATGGGGATGGCGGCAAAGGTGAACTCGGAATCGTCCGGCGCAATAATGGTCGTGGGTGGAATGGCCAGCGGGGTGATGGTCTCAATCAGGTCCGGGAATCCCTGGCCCAGGTCGCGCAGCTCGGTCAGCATGGGGAAGTTGTCCGGGTCACTGGAGACAAATATGGTTTGCGCCTTGGTAACCACCATGGCGGCCACGGGCTGAAAGGGATTGTCCGGATGGGCGTCGGTAAAGGGTGCCTTCACGATCTCGAATCCACGCCAGACGTCGTCATGCAACAGGGAGGGAATCAGTGTCCGGGCCAGGGTGGAGCCCAGGGTTCCGGCACTGGTGGCGAGTGTGGATTCAATGTTGTGATAACTGCGGTACAGGAAAACACTACAGACCGACAGTGTAGAAACAATGATCAGGGCAGCGCCCCACAAGGGGATTTTACGCTTGATACTGAGGTTAAACAGCCAGCGGGTCACGTGGGATTGTACTCCCCAAAGACTTGCATCATCTCTGCGACATTATCATAAAGTGTTGGCGATTGAACGCTGAAGCCGTCCAGGTTGAGCCGCTTCAGCAGCGCTTTTCCTTCGGGGTTTTCCGGCATGGCAAGCAGCATCTGCTGCATCTCGCTAAAGTCGCTTTCGTCCACGCTGTAAATGTGGGCCACCATGGGTGGGAAACCAAAACCATTGGACTGCCAGACAACCCGGGTACGGGAGGTCAGTGCCGGTTCCAGCATGGTCAGGGTGTCCCAGACAAAGCTGTCAACGGCGCCACCCTGGGCCAGTCCCGATGCCACTGCCTCAACCACCTTGCGATGCGACCAGGTGAAAAAACTCTTTTTAAAATAGCGCTCCGGGTCCTGGCCCATTTTATAAATCTGGTAGCGTGGCACCAGGTAGCCGGTGTTGGAGTAGGGGTCGGCATAGGCAAAGATCCTGTCCTGCAGATCTTCCAGCCCCTGTGTCTGTTTGTCCTTGGCATTGACGATCAGGTAAGAGTGGTAGACAGGCTTCTGTTTATACAAGGGAACGGCAAGCAGGCGAAGCAGGTGACGCAGGTGCAGGTAGGGATAATCACAGACCCAGGCAAAGTCCAGCTGATTGAGCCGCAACAAGTCCATGGTTTCCCGGTAGCTGTCGCGCTGGATAAAGTCCGTCTTTTTACCCAACTGCTTGGACATGTAGATGCGCCAGTCCTCCAGCAGGGAGTACTGATCGTGGAGGAAGGCGGGTGTCATGCCAAACCGCACCAGGTTGTTGCCAGCCCATGCCGAACGGCTAAAGCCTGAAACGCCAGTTCCACCTGCCAGTAACATCAGCGGCATAGCCGATCCCGCCTGAAGTAACTTTCTGCGGTTACGACTTTGTAACCCCTTCATACGCTTACCCTCCAGTTTGTTACGTTTTTGTAACCAAAAATGCAGTAGAAGCAATCGGGTAACGATTCCGTAACCGATTCCTCCCGGCGGTTATCCGCGGTGTCCGGACAGGAGTGTATATAGTCCTTAATATTCAACGGGTTAAATAATTTCAAGACAATTGGTACGGGTATTGCTCAACGGGTGTCAGAAGCGGTTTGGTTATTTCTGATCCGCAGATGCCGGAAAAAAGTACTTTACACCATTAAATCCAAAAGTCACTTCGGAGGCAAAGCCCATGAGTGAATCAAAACCCCAGGTCTCTCGCCGGGACTTCCTGAAAAAAATGGCGAGCGGATCGGCGGTAGCGGCTACAGCAACTGCTGCACCCGGTATGGCCATCGCGGCTGCACGGCCCAAACGTTATGCCATGGTCATCGATACCCGTCGTTGTATTGGTTGTCAGGCCTGCAGTGTGGCCTGCAAAACTGAGAATGATGTGCCGTTGGGCGAGACCCGCAGCTGGGTCGAATATATTGAGAAAGGCGAGTTTCCGAATGTGCGTCGCAGCTTCCTGCCGCGGCTCTGCAATCAGTGCGAAAACCCGCAGTGCGTCGCGGTCTGTCCGACCGGCGCCACTTATAAACGCAAGGAAGACGGTATTGTGGTGGTGGACAGCGATGTGTGCATCGGCTGCAAATACTGCATCCAGGCCTGTCCCTACGGTATGCGGTATATCAATCCCAAAACCGGCACCGCTGATAAATGCGATTTCTGCCTGCACCGGGTGCAGAACGGTCTGGTGCCGTCATGCGTTAACACCTGCCAGGGGCGTGCCCGTATCTTTGGTGATCTCAACGACCCGGACAGCGAGGTATCCAAACTTATCGCGACCAACGCTACGACTGTTCTGCGTCCCGAAATGGGTACAGAGCCGATGGTTTACTACATCGATGCGGATCATACCGATCAACGGGATGCAGCTAAACAGGGCATCTATATCCGTATAGAGACCAACCGCCGCCAAAAAGAGAGGGTCTAGTCATGCATGAGTTAACTTGGGGTCTTCCCGTCATACTTTATCTGTTCCTGGGCGGCATGGGTGCCGGCGCTGGTGCGGTCAGTGGATCCATCTTCCTGCGCAGTGGCGGCGGCGATCTGGCCGGTTCCAGTTTCCGTTTCGCCCGCTGGGGCGCCATGCTGGCTCCCGTGCTGGTGATTATCGGCACCGGCATGATTGTATTTGAACTGGGATCTTTCCAGGCCGGTAACTACTTCCGCTTTATCAATCTTTTCCTGACCATCAACCTCTCCCCCATGTCCATCGGGTCCTGGGTGCTGGCGCTGTTTATTCTGGTCAGCCTGGCCTATGCCTACACCTTTATCAGCAAGAATGCCCATCCGGGTGATGAACTGCAGAAGTTACGCAAAATGCTGGCCTGGGCCATGGTGCCGCTGGGTGTGGGAGTAGCCCTGTATACCGGCATTCTGCTGGGTGCCATGCCGGCCCGTCCGTTCTGGAACTCACCCATCCTGGCCATGCTGTTCCTGGTCTCGGCGCTCTCCACCGGTGTCGCGGGCATCCTGTTGGTTCGCGCCCTGTTTGGCCGCAAGCAGGTGATCAGCAAGGAGTCATTCGAGCATCACAGCTACATACTGGGTTCTTCCGATATGCTGTTGATCGGCCTGGAGATACTGGTGATCTTCCTGTTCGTCATGTATGCCCACCTCACCATCGGCAATGTGGAAGCGGCCGTATCGGTCATCATGGGTGGCGAACTGACCACGCTGTTCTGGTTGGGCTTTGTGGTACTGGGTCTGCTGTTGCCCGCTGCCATTGAGATGAAATATGTCATGCCGACTTTGCTGTATCAAAAGCAGTATGCGATACCACGCACGATGGAGATCGTCATCTGCGCACTCGTCTTAATCGGTGGCTTCATGTTGCGCTATATCGTCGTCATTGCAGGCCAGGTTACTGGTCCTACCGGAATTTGAGGGGATAGTCATGTTAAATCGTAGAAACTTTCTGAAATTGGGCGCTGTCTCGGCTGCGGCCGGCCTCTCAGGAACCGCCGTGATGACAAAAGCAGAGGAGATGCGCGCCTGGGGCAATAAGGGCTTTTCATACAAAACCGGCCGGGAACGCAAAGCAGTACCCAGTGCCTGTTACCAGTGTGTTACCCGCTGCCCCAATGTCACCTACGTGGAGGATGGACGCATTGTCAAAATCGAAGGGCAGATGAACTCCATTCGGACCGAAGGGGTGATGTGTGCAAAGGGGCAGGGCGGTGTCAATCAGCCGAACGATCCGGACCGGATTCTCTATCCGATGAAACGGGTCGGTGCCCGTGGTGAAGGCAAATGGCAACAGGTCTCCTGGGATGAAGCACTGAGCGAGCTGGCTGCCCGCATTCAGACGCTGAAAGACAGGGGCGAGCCGGAAAAATTCATGTTCCATTATGGCCGGATGAAATCGTCCACCAGCAAGATGGTAAAGACGTTCCTGGCTACGGTTGGGACTGCAACCATCGGTGACCATACCTCGATTTGTGAAGGGGGCAAGTGGACCGCGCAGGAACTCACCTGGGGCGGCCACTACGATACCTGGGATTTTGACCATACCCGGTTTGTGATCAACTTCGGATCCAACGTGTTTGAAGCCGGTACAAATCACATTCCCACTGCCCATCGGCTGATACGGGCCATGGCGGAACGCAATGTCCGCATGATCACCTTTGATGTGCGGCTCTCCAATACCGCGGCAAAATCCTCCGAGTGGGTGCCGGTCAAACCCGGCACTGATCTGGCTGTGATTCTGGCGATGTGCAACGTGGTGATGTCTGAAGACCTCTACAAGGGAGAGGGCGAAAAATTCCTCCGGTTCTGTAAAGTGACCAGGAACCATGACGCCGGGCTGGATGAAAAGGTTGCTGCGCTCAAGGCCCATTTTGCACAGTACACACCGGAGTGGGCGGAAAAGATCAGCGGTGTACCGGCAACCAGCATTCGACGCATCGCCCGTGAGTTTGCCTCGACCCATCCCGCCTGTGCCATCAGCTATCGGGGTGCTATTGCGCACTTTAATGGCAACGATACGGAGCGTGCACTGCAAACCCTGGCAGCCATCACCGGTAATATCGACAACCCCGGTGGCCGCTGCAAGGCGGTCGGTCCCAAGTGGCGTTATCCCAAAGGCCCAAAGCACCTGCCCAAGGCTCGCAAGCTGGCCCTGATGGATGGCCCCAAGGGTGCCGCCGCTTTCCCGACCCATCACATGAGCCACAACGTTCTGAAGATGATCAAGGATGGCAGTGCCGGCCGGCCGGAGATCTACCTGACCTACAAATACACGCCGGTCTATGCCAACGGTGAGACCCAGGAGAACATCGACATATTGAAAGATGAGTCGCTGATTCCCTATTTTGTTGTCTGCTCGCCGTTCTATGACGAATCGGCCGCCCTGGCGGATCTTATTCTGCCCGAACCCACCTATTCTGAACGTTGGGATTGGGAAGATATGGTCTCACCCGTGCAGATTCCTGAGTACTACATTCGCCAGCCCGGTGCCAAACCGATGGGAGAGACCCGCGACTTCGGTGATGTGGTCTGCGAACTGGCGGAACGGCTTGGCACGCCGCTGGGGTATAAAACCAAACAGGAGTTTGTCCAGCGCTCCTGCGACATGACGCCGGAAGTGGCCGCGGTGGGTGGTTTTGAATACATGAAAAAACATGGCGTCTACCACGACCCCGCCGCCAAACCGCTCTACTTTAGCTATATGAAAGAGGTGCCGCCATCCGCCTACCAGAAAGAGAGCGTGGTGCTGGATCCCGAGACCGGTGTCTACTGGGATTGGAAAAAGGCCCACCTGCACTCTGCGGAAGAGGCCCTGGCAAAAGGTTATACCCGCACCAAGAAGTCCTACAAGGCCTACGTCGGACAGCGTATTGGCGACAAGGTCTATTCCGGCTTCAGACCAGACAAGGTTAACAAGTCCGGCTATTTCGAGATCTACTCCAATCTTGTCGAGTCCAAGGGCTTTGCGCCACTACCCACCTGGGTGGCAGTCCCCGAGCATGAAAAACTGGGACAGGATGATCTGATACTGACCACCTTCAAAGTGGCTACCCAGATCCATTCACGTTCACCCAATTGCAAGTATCTGACCGAGCTCTATCACAAGAATCCAGCCTGGATCAATCCGGTGGAAGCGGCCAAGCGGGGTATTGAGGATGGTGACAGGATCAAGGTGCAATCACCCGTCGGTGAGATTGTTACCGAGGCCAAGGTGACACCGGCAATCAATGTGGGGGTGATTGCGATCTCTCACCATTGCGGACATTGGGAGTATGGGCGTTATGCGTCCGGTAAAAAGGCGCCCGGTGGTCGTGATGATGATCCTGATCTGGAGCGGATCTGGTGGAAAGGGGACAATGGCATGCACCCCAACTGGCTGATTGCCAACTCGCCTGATCCGATCAATGGTCAGCAACGCTGGATGGATACGGTTGTACAGGTGAGCAAAGCATGAATACCGCGGCTACCATCAACCAAGTGAGCGGCGACAACGGGGTTGCCGCTTCCAACCTCGCCATGGCAGACCTGGCATGGGAGCGTGCTTCCCTGCTGAGTCTCCTGGCGAACCTGTTTCGTGCCAAACCCAACAAGGAGATGCTGCTGGCATTACGCACCGAGACGTTGCGTGATGCACTGTCCCAGGCGGGCATGGTGCTGGATGAGGATTTTTATAGCGCCGATATTGATGCGCTTACCGAGTCATTATCGGTCCAGTACACCAGCCTGTTTTTGTTACCCGGTTCGCTCATCTCACCCCATGAGTCGGTGCAGCTGAAAGGGGGATCGGGCCTGCTCCGTGGTCCTGAAACATCCCGGGTCGCGGAATTTTACCGGTATGTGGGTTTTCAGTTGGACGACGCCATACCCATGGAGCCGGATCATATCTGTATCGAGCTGGAGTTTCTCAGTCACCTGAATGAAGAGGAGTACAGCGCCTGGCGTGATGGACGGACCGGTGTTGCACTGGATGCACTGCGTTATCAGAACGAGTTTCTGAACCGGCACCTGTGTAACTGGATTTTTGATTTTGTTGAGAAAATAGAGGAGGCTGACCGGAGTGGTTTCTATACCCAGGTTGCGCAGATGACCAGCGCATTCCTGAATGAGCATAAGCGCGCGCTTCCCGATCTGATCGGACGATTGGAAGCGGTCTACAGCAACGGTTAAAGGAGGGCGATTTGTGAGCCGCGAGTCTACTAACACGCCAGCATCATTGGCCTCTTCAGTGAGACCATGGCAACGCACCGGCAGAACATGCTGGTTGAACGGCCGGCGCAGCCGTTGGCTCGCGGCAGGATTTATTGTGGCAGTCAATTTGCAACTCCCCACAGCCGCGTGGGCCTGTGGCTGGTGGGGAGAGGAGGAGAACGATACCAACAGTGAAGCGATTACGGTCGATGGCGAGGGGCAGGTAAGGGATAACGCCCAGCAATCTGCTGATGATCCGGCGGCGCTGACTCGTCAGGCCAATCATCTCAGGCAATTTGGTACCTCCGGCTACGCGGGCGCGGCCAGGCTTTATCGGCAGGCCGCCGAGCAGGGTTACGCGCCGGCGCAGAACAACCTTGCCGCCATGTATGAACAGGGACTGGGTGTGGTGCCTGATCTCACCGAGGCATTGCACTGGTACCAGCGTGCCGCCGAGCAGGGTGAATCCCACGCACAGCATAGTCTGGGAGAGATGCTACTGGCCGGAAAAGGTGTTGAGCAAGATGCGGCACAGGGTATTTACTGGATAGAACAGGCGGCGAACCAGAACCACCCCTCGGCCTGTGCCAGTATGGGAAAGCTGTACGCAACCGGTGAGTATCTGGATAGGGATATCAGGCAGGCACTCTTCTGGTGGGAACGGGCACAACAACTGGGCTATCCCAATGCCAGCCAGGCAGTGAATGCACTGTTATCGGCAATGGCTGCCGAGGGTGCGGTAAACCCGCCAAAAGCCAAATAGTCCGTCCCCCGGGTTGTCTTTTGCAGACAACCTGGTTGTTGGCGGCTATCCCGCCGGGTCATAAAATACCGGTTTTATCAGCACACGTTGGATGCGCTTTGAAATGCGCAGACAGATGATTGGATGAACCGGGTACTGAGATGCTTACAAAAATCATAAGCGGTGGACAGACCGGCGCTGATCGCGCTGCACTGGATGCCGGACTGACAGCCGGCTTTCCCACTGGTGGCAGTTGTCCGGTTGGCCGCATGGCCGAAGATGGACCGATCGATCACCGGTACCATCTGCTTGAAATCGGTGGCGGTTATCGTCAACGCACCCGGAAGAATGTGGCAGACGCCGATGGTACGGCAATCTTCTACGAGTCCTATCTGCAGGGTGGTACGGAAGCGACCGTTGCCTTCTGTATAAAGCAGGCAAAACCGTACAAGTTGATCGATATAGCGTTGGTCACCCCGACGGTGGCGGTGGATCTGTTAATGGACTTTGTTCAGCAATTCAATGTCTCGATCCTGAATGTTGCCGGTCCCAGGGCGAGCGGCTGCCCCGCCATATACGACTACGTAAATCAGGTGATCGGCCAGGTCATACAGCGCTCAACGGCGGAATAGGCATCGTGCTGTTACCGGCTGCCAAGGCAGCAGAACACGTCCGTCCACACAGCGCCGGTGGTTGATCGGTTGGTGGAATCGGGCTAACCTGTCGCGGCTCGTTTAGGAGCACAATTAACCACTTATTCTCAGGGCAGGGTGAAATTCCCTACCGGCGGTAATTTCGCATTCAGTGAAAAAGCCCGCGAGCGCCTGCTTCGGCAGGGTCAGCAGATCCGGTGAGAAACCGGAGCCGACGGTGACAGTCCGGATGGGAGAGAATAAGGCATTCTGCAAGCCTGGCTTCCGGCCCGGCTTCGTTGCGCCTGTTCGTCGACTTCGGGTCGGCATGTCCCTTTACGCCCTGATTCTGGAACTCATTGGAGCAAGCCATGAATCAGACCAACCAACCTTCACTATTGAGCCGCTTCGGCGATCCACAAACCCGTGTTGAACGTGCCCTGAAAGCACTTCAGGACGGCCAGGGTGTCCTGCTTGTGGATGACGAGGACCGGGAGAATGAGGGCGACCTCATCTTCTCTGCCGAACACATCACGCCGGAACAGATGGCAATGCTGATCCGCGAGGGCAGCGGTATTGTCTGCCTCTGTCTTACCGATGCAACCATCCGGCGACTCCAGTTACCCATGATGGTCAGCGATAACACCAGTCGAAATGGCACCGCCTTTACCGTCACCATCGAGGCCCGCAAAGGGGTGACCACCGGGGTCTCCGCGGCCGATCGGGTGACCACTATCCGCACCGCGATTGCCGATCACTGCCGGCCGGAAGACCTGGCCCGCCCCGGGCATGTGTTTCCTTTGCGGGCGCAGCCGGGTGGTGTGCTGACCCGGCGTGGTCATACGGAAGGGACGGTTGATCTGATGCGCCTGGCCGGTCTCCGGCACGCCGGGGTGCTGTGTGAACTGACAAACCCGGACGGCACCATGGCGCGCCTGCCGGAGGTGATTCAGTTTGCTGAACGCCATACCATGCCGGTGTTGTCTATCGAGGATCTGGTCGCCTACCGGACCCGGATGCTGGGCGAGGCGGTCTGATCTGGCCGGGCGAAAATCCGCTGCGCCATAGCACCCGTGCGCAGCGGGGTCGTATCGCCGATGGCGGGGTAGCGCTGGCGCTATGGATCGTACCCCGTACAATAGGCGCGTATCCCATGCCTCTGCCTCAAGCGCAGGTCTAAATCGAACCAATCAAGAGATCGTCTTAATGAATAAACTGCCCGAAACCATGCAGGGTGTCTGGCTCACCGGACACGGTGGCTATGAAAAACTTGAAGTGCGCCGTGATATCCCGGTTCCCCGGCCTGCCGCTGGTGATGTGGTCATCAGGGTGTCGGCCGCCGGCGTCAATAACACCGATATCAATACCCGCATAGGCTGGTATTCCAAGGGCGATGGGGCCAGTGAGGATGCTGCCTGGACCGGCGAGCCGATTCAATTCCCGCGTATTCAGGGTGCCGATGTCTGCGGTCATATCGTAGCGGTGGGGGAGGGTGTCAGTGAAGATCGCATCGGTGAACGGGTGCTGATCGATCCCTGCCTGTGGGAAGTGAACGGCGAGGTTCTCTCCCGGCCCTGGTACCTGGGATCGGAGTGTGATGGTGGATTTGCCGAGTACACCCGGGTTGCCTCCCGGCATGCACACCGTATCACCTGTTCCCTCAGTGATACCGAACTGGCTTCCTTTCCCTGCTCCTATTCGACCGCCGAAAATCTGCTCACCCGTTCCAACGTCAGGGAAGGGGAGCTGGTACTGGTGACCGGCGCATCCGGTGGTGTGGGCTCCGCGGCGGTTCAACTGGCCCGGGCCAGGGGGGCGGAGGTCATCGCGGTGACCAGTCCGGCCAAGGCGGCTGCCATTCTGGATCTTGGCGCCGTGGAGACCGTGGACAGGGGTGTCAGTATCACCGGGGCGCTGGGCCACAACCGGGTGGATGTGGTCATCGATCTGGTGGGCGGTGAGCAGTGGCCGGAGTTACTGGATGTGCTGAAACCCGGCGGTCGGTATGCCGTGTCAGGCGCAATCGCCGGGCCGCTGGTTGAGCTGGATTTGCGAACGCTCTATCTGAAAGACCAGAGCCTGTTTGGTTGCACGGTGCTGGAACCGGTGGTGTTTCCCAACCTGGTCAAACGTATTGAGCAGGGCGATATCAAACCGCTGGTGGCCCATACTTTTCCGCTGGAGCAGATCATCCAGGCACAGGAATTGTTCCTGAAGAAAAAGCATACCGGGAAAATTGTACTGTCGGTGGCTGCTGAGGCGTCCTGAAGCCGCAGGGCCCTGTGACGGGGGATGATGAACGGCTTTTGACGGGTACCACGGTTGGACGTGGGTGGTGAAACCAACAGATCAGTTTCCGTATGGGATCAACCGGAAAAAAACAGCGTTCCAGACGCAGTATCAAGGCCCGGCTGGCAGGCTGGTTCTTCATGCTGCTGTTCAGTCTGCTGCTGATCGGGGTGCTGCTGGTGCTGCCCTGGCGCTGGCTGGCACCCCCAACCAGTGCTTTCATGCTGGCGGAACAGTGGCAGTCCAATCAGCAGATCGACTATCGCTGGACGCCATTGGCGCGTATCTCTCCCCAACTGGCGATTGCGGTGGTGGCGTCTGAGGATCAGAAATTTCCCCATCATCACGGTTTTGATCTGGACTCGATCATGGATGCCCTGCTATCGGAGCGGGGCAGAATCCGCGGGGCCAGCACCATCAGTCAGCAGGTGGCCAAGAATCTCTATCTGTGGGGCGGCCGAAGTTACCTGCGCAAGGGGATTGAAGCGGGTCTGACCCTACTGATCGAGGGCCTCTGGCCCAAGCGGCGTATCCTGGAGGTCTACCTGAATCTGGCCGAGTTCGCGCCCGGTGTTTACGGTGCCGAAGCGGCCAGCCAGCGTCTGTTCGGCAAGCCGGCCAGTCGGCTCACCCTGGTTGAAAGTTCCCAACTGGCGGCGGTTCTGCCCAATCCCAAGCGTATGCGGGCTACGCCGCCCTCGGATTATGTCGCTGGCCGGGCCCGGGATATCCGCCGGGAAGTGCGCCAGTTGGGCGGGCCGGGCTACCTGGAATTTCTGCGCTAACCCGGGGGCCGGACGTTATCACCCCGCCGGTGATCGCGGTGGGCAATGGCAGTTGCTACAATCCGGTCAGTTCTACAGGATGTCCTGGCGCGGGGAACGGCGGCTACATGGTTAAACGTCATCTGTTTTTCTGGTTTGTGCTGATGCTGCTGGCGATCGCTAATGGCATTTTGCGGGAGACGCTCCTCACTCCCCGGTTCACTGAACTGACGGCGCACCAGCTCTCCACCCTGAGCGGTATTGTGCTGACCGGCCTGGCCGTCGGGTTGTTTGCGCGGCGCTGGCCGTTGGCATCGCCATCCCAGGCCTGGCTGGTGGGGATCTGCTGGCTGATGTTTACCCTGCTGTTCGAGTTCACTTTCGGCCACTATGTGGCGGGCCACGCCTGGGCCAGGCTGTTGCAGGACTACAATCTCTCCGCCGGGCGGGTCTGGCCGCTCTTTCTGCTCTGGGTGACCGTGATGCCCGATCTGTTTTACCGGGTGGGACGATCTGCGAGCTGACCGGCAGGCGTCGGCGGATTGAATAAACCGGTATCCCGGCAAGGTTGATAACTCTGTCCGGGGCTTTAATATTGCGCTGCGCTATGTTGTGATCATAACCGGCCCGGATGGGGTTAAGCGAAGCGGACAAGCCAAGGTAAATACTATGAAATATGCCATGCTGGGCAGCAGCCAGGTGAAGGTCTCCCGGGTCTGCCTGGGTACCATGACCTGGGGTAGCCAGAACAATCAGCAAGACGCCAATGCACAGATTGAGTATGCCCTGTCCCAGGGCATCAATTTTATCGACACGGCGGAGATGTACGCGGTGCCGCCGACGGCAAAAACCTACGGCACAACGGAAACCATTATCGGTAACTGGCTGGCAGAGAACCCTGCCCGGCGGGACGAGTTTATCCTCGCCAGCAAGATCGCCGGCAATGGCCTGAAGTACATCCGTAACGGGGGCGACATCACCGGCGAGGCGATCATCGCCTCGGTGGATGCCTCCCTGAAGCGTCTGCAGACCGACTATATCGACCTCTATCAACTGCACTGGCCGAATCGCACATCGCCGCACTTTGCCAAGCATCATCCCGGCATGTTGCGTTTCACGGAAGTGGATGGAAAGGCCCATTCCGCGCAGATGCTGGAGATTCTGCAGGCGGTGGATGAGTGTGTTAAGGCGGGCAAGATCCGTTATTTCGGGCTGTCGGACGACACCCCCTGGGGCATCAACGAGTATATCCGTCTCAGCGAGCAGCACGACCTGGTGCGTGTCACCTCCATCCAGAACGAATTCAATCTGTTGCATACCAAGGATTGGCCCTACCTGATCGAGAACTGTGTGCACGCCGACGTAGCCTACCTGCCGTGGTCACCGCTGGCAGCCGGCGCCCTGACCGGAAAATATATCGACGGGGCACGTCCCGCCGGCACCCGCTGGAGCAAGATGCAGCGTAACGGACTGTTCCGGGATACGGAGACCAGCAACGCGGCGGTCAAGGCCTACGCGGAGGTGGCGCAGCGGCACGGACTGACCCCCGCCCAACTGGCCCTGGCCTGGTGCAATCAGGTGGATGGCGTTACCTCGACCATTATCGGCGCCACCTCGATGACGCAGTTGCAGGAAGATATCGCCGCCTTTGAACTGACCCTGGATGAGGCCGTATTGAACGATATCGCTTCAGTGCACCGCCAGTATCCGGTTCCTTTCTGACCCGGACGCCATGGGGCCTATCCCGATCTTGTTCCCGCACGCCGATGGCCGGTTGGCGTGCGGGGGTTCTGCCGGCGCCGTTTACCCGGTGCGACCGGCTGTAGCAGGATAGGGCATGATCCTCTCCTACCTGCTGCTGTTCAGCTCCGCCTTCCTGGCCGCCACCATTCTGCCTTTCTATTCCGAGGTGGTCCTGTTTGCCCTGTTACGCGACGGGGGTGATCCCGTGATCCTGGTGGCCATCGCCACCCTGGGTAACACCCTGGGTGCGGTGGTGAACTGGTGGTTGGGCCGGTTTCTGCTGCACTTTCAGGATCGCCGCTGGTTCTACTTCAAGCCGGAGCAGATCGAACGGGCGCAACGCTGGTTCCAGCGTTACGGCTTCTGGAGTCTGCTGCTGGCCTGGGCACCGGTGGTGGGTGATGCCCTGACCCTGATCGCCGGTATTATGAAGGTTCGTCTTTGGCTCTTTCTGTTGCTGGTGGGGATCGGCAAGGCCGTCCGTTATATATCGGTGGTCTACCTGACCGCCTGGACTCTGTCATAAAGTCCGGTCACTACGCTCCGCTTCTTCTCGGGTGACGCCGGTTTCCATACTGAGGTTTTCCATAATATGGCTCTGGAGCGAAACCGCTACAATGGGGCTTAACAATAATGACGGGAGGATAGGAACATGCATGGAAACATCACTGCCATCTGTCTGGGAATCGGCCTGACTGTCGGCGCGACTTTCAGCGTATCGGCTGAAGAGGCGGCGCCCACCGTTGATCTCAAGCGCCTCTCCATGGAGACGGCCCAGCTGATCGCCCAGGGCGCCATCGACGCGTGTCGGAAAGAGGGCATTCAGATCGGTGTCACGGTGGTTGATCGGGATGGCACGCCCCAGGCGATACTGCGGGATACCATCGCCGCGCCCATCACCTTGGAGATCAGCCGGCAGAAGGCGTTTACCGCCGCAAACTTCAACGCCGCCACCTCCCAGCTCACTGCCCGGGCCGATACCCCGGTCGGCCGGGTACAGGGACTGGTGATGTCGGCCGGTGGTCTGCCGATCCAGGCGGGCGGCATGCTGCTCGGTGGCGTGGGGGTGAGTGGTGCACCCTCGGGCGAGACCGATGAGGCCTGTGCCCAGGCCGGCATCGACCGGGTGCTGGATGACCTGGAAATGTCCCTGTAAGCGGGACAGTAACCCCCCCCATTGTTACAGACGCAGAGAGCGGAACAGCGCGCGGATTAATCCGCGCCTGTTGCCGCTGGCGCTGCCGGTGGTCTGCCGATGAACATCCCGTATGAGCGGGCGAAATCCCGTTGATAGGTTAAGCCTTTCTTCCCCGTCGTCTGCAAATAACCCGATTTAGGCGCTCCGGCCAGGGGCGTTTTTGTGGTAAATTTGTCCGGTCAGAATGATGAATGTGGCTATGGTATAGATGTACTTGTACACCCGCTAAACCGGGTGGGTATGTTGGTCCGGCTGCGTGCGTTCAACCCAGGGGGAGCTTCAGATTGACCGGGAGCTTCTCCAAGAATCCATGACCTCTGGAGATTAAGCCGATGATCACATCGATAATTTTACTGAATGTCGCCCGGGACCGGATAAACGAGGTCGCTGAACAGTTGGCCGAGATGGAGGAGGTGTCGGAAGTCTACTCGGTCACCGGTAACTATGACCTGGTGGCTATTGTGCGGGTAAAGCACAATGATGATCTGGCCAGACTGGTGACCGATCAACTGGTGAAGATCGACGGCATTGAAAAGACCGACACCATGCTGGCTTTCAAGGCCTACTCGAAACACGACCTGGAAGCGATGTTCTCACTCTGATTGCACCACGAAGCCTGTTCAGACTATTACGTCCGGTTGGGGTATGATGAAGACGAGCGCGATTTTCGTGTCAGGTTAATCGAGGAGGATAGGCCATGAGTGAACCCGTATGTGCCGCTGATCACCCATTCCCGGTGGACGTGGAGCAGGGCAAGAGTTACTTCTGGTGTGCCTGTGGAAGGAGTGCTAAACAGCCTTTCTGTGACGGCTCACACAAGGGGACCGATTTCAGTCCGGTCAAGTATGAGGCGACCAAATCGGAAACTGTCTACTTCTGTGGTTGCAAGCGGACCAAAAACAAACCGCTGTGCGATGGTAGCCATAAAAACTGCTGAATGAACCCGCTGCCCCGACCCGTTTAAGCAGGTCGGGGCAGATGCGTTTTTGCGACTACTGGTTCAGGGCGCGGGCCCGGATCGTCTCCATGAAATCCTGTGTAAACTGATCGCCGGAGAGCTTGGCGAAATCCAGGTGGTATTTGCCATTCACCACCAGTGAGGGGACACCGGTCAGTTCCGCCTGTTTGAACAGGCGCTTTGACCGCTCAATCTTTATCGAGACCTCCTCGCTGCCCATCTGCTTGACCAGCTCATCCTTGCTGACCCCCGCATCACTGAACAGGTTGGCCACTTCGTCCAGGCTGGGGTAGCGCGGCACTTCCCGCAACTCGTTATAGAGTTCGAATACCTGGTCAAGGTGGGACTCCTCAATCCCGAGTGCCTGCATGGCGTAATAGATTCGTGCTTCTATCTCCCAGCGCTGGTTTGGCGCCGCAGGAACGGGGATGAACTGGATGTCCGGATTGCTCTGCCGGAACGCCTTGACCAGGGGTTCCAGGCCGTAGCAGTGACTGCAACCGAACCAGAAGAACTCCACCACATAGGGCTCGCTGGCGCCCAGCTCGGCGCTTGGCAGGGGGGCTTTGAGGGTGGTGAATTTATCCGCGTAGGCGTTTGTTGCTGTCGCGGTCTGGCTGACCTGCTTGCCGGGTTCGGGTTTCGGGATCTGGGTGCCGTTGTCGCAGCCCAGCAGGCTGAGGGCCAGGCAGGCGATGAGAAGGTGATTTTTCATAAATGTCCACTGGATGATGAAAGGGTGACAAGGCCTCGGCCCCGGCATAGAGGGGCAAGGATAGCTGTACCACTGAACGACTTCAACCGAAGGCCGGGGGTCGATGGGCCGGCGATGGGTTGGGGTGGGACAGCCTTCACGCCATGCCCGCCGCATGTAATACTCACGGCTGCCTGATCGTGTAAAGTTGCTTTTCAACCGGGTGGCCAGGGGTATCGGCCTATACCCTCTGACCGGAGGAGCTGTATCCGTTGAGTTATCGAATCGATTCCACCATACAGACACTCACACCGCCCAGAATCCTGCTGCTGGACTGGCATGCCACGCTGGTGGATTCACTGGATGCCATGTACCGGGCGATTGACGATCTGCTGCCCCAGTTTGAAGAGCTGGGGCTGCTGGGCCGGCTGGCGCCCGAGGAGCTGAGCAAAACCCCGGACGACGTCAAGCTGGTCCGGTTTGTACGTATCTTCCGCCGCCTGCACCCCAAGATCCGCGCTGAACGGCGGGTCTCCCGCACCGATATCTTTGATGCCCTGTTCGGTCCCGACCTGGAGGCGATCTCCATTGCCCACAAAGCCTTCAATACCTGTTACCGGGATCACTTCGGCGAGGTGAAACCGTTTGAAGCGGGCATGCGTGAACGGTTGCAACTGCTGCGCCAACTGGGTATCCGGCTGGGCGTACCCACCAACCGCAGCCGGGAGTTCCTGGAGCGGGAGATGCTCAGCCTGGAGGGGGGCAGCTGGGTGGAGCTGTTCGACACCACCGTCTGTGGCGACGAGGTGCCCCACCACAAGCCGGCACCGGACGTGCTGCTGCGGGCGATTGCCAACCTGGGGGCGGAGCCGGGGCCGGATGTCTGGTACCTGGGGGACAGCCGTACCGATACCATCGCCGCCAAGGAGGCCGGTATCACCAGCATCTTCTATAACGGCGCCATGTGGGACTGGGACTGGCTGGAGCGGATCTTTCCCCGTACCGAGCAGCATCCGCATAAACCGGATGCGGTGGTGGATGACCTGGATTCACTGCTGGATCTGCTGCACAGCCTGGAGCCGGCCGTCCAGCCGCCGGAGCGGGCCGCCATCTGGTCGGCCCGGCCGGAACGCCTGCCGCCACGCCGCCAGCCCGCACCGCGCATTGAGCCGGACTGGCACCCGGCGGTGGTGGATCTGACCGCCCCGGTGTTTCTGCTGTTTGACTGGCACGCCACCCTGGTGGACACCCTGGATGCCATGTATCACGCGGTGGATGACATGCTGCCGGAGCTGGATGAACTGGGGCTGTCGGAACGGCTGGTGGATCCGGCCGACAGCAAGACCCCGGAAGATGCCCGGCTGGTGGAGCATGTACGGGACTATCACCAGCTGCATCCCAAGATCAAGGCGGACCGCAAGATCTCCCGGACCGATATTTTCGAAGTGCTGTTCGGCAATGACGAACAGGCCAAGCAGATCGCCCATGCCGCCTTCAACCGCCATTACCGCAACCATTTCGGGGCGGTCTACCCGTTCGAACCCGGCGTAAAGGATATGCTGATTGGCCTGCGCGCCCTGGATCTGCAACTGGGGGTGCTGACCAACCGGGATCGGGAGTTCTTTGAGCAGGAGCTGGCCGCGGTGGAGGAGACCGGCTGGACCGAGCTGTTCGATACCACCGTCTGCGGGGATGACACGGCACTGCGCAAGCCCCATGCCGATCCCATTCTGAAGGCGCTGGAGAATCTGCATCTGCGTCCCCGCCCGGAGATCTGGTATATCGGCGACAGCACCACCGATACCATTGCCGCCAAGCGGGCCGGGGTCACCAGTGTCTTTTTCAATGGCGCCCAGTGGGACCAGCAGTGGCTGGACAAGATCTTTCCCGGCACCGAACGGCATCCGCACAAGCCGGACGTGGTGGTGAACGATTTTGGCGAGTTCTGGGCCCTGACCCTGGCCTGTCGCGCCGCCCGCCCGCGCAAGGGCTGGAGTATCTGAACAGCGGAGCAGTATGGATATTGATCACTACCACTGTCCGAACTGTGGTCGCCCGATAGAGACCTGGGTGGCGCGCCGGCCCGAGTTTACCTGTGCCGATTGTGGCCAGGCATTTCACTCCAATTACCGTTACTCGCTGAAACGGAGCGCCCTGTTTGGCCTGTTCTGCTGGATAGGCGGAATGGGGCTGGGCTGTCTGCTGATCGAGCCGTGGCAGGTGGTGTTTGTGTTCGGTATTGAGTTCGGTGCCCTGTTGGCCTTTGCCGCCGCCTTCCTGCTGCACCGCTTCTCCATTCGGGTCACCCCCGTCGGGGCGGGTGACGGACCGGCCGTTCCGACCGGATCGAACCGTACCCCCTAAACCCCCACCGAGCTGAAATCACTGCCCGCCTTGAGTCCGTAGTGGTACTCCAGGTCGAACTCCCGGATCAGGTCGTCCACCACCTGCTGACCCTGGGTGCGCTGCATCTCGCCCAGAATCATGCGCACCGCATTCCGGTTATAGCCGCTGCTGAACTGTAGTTGTACCCGGATCAGATCCCGTGCCCTGTCGATAGTCATGCTCTACCCCCTTCGCGCCGCCGGACGGTCGCACCTGCTTTCCTAATATATAGACTAATCGCAAAAAGCATCAGAAATTTGCAAAAACAAATAAAAAAGACAAACATAATTGCTTTCAGCCGAACTGGTGCCTATGCTTTAGGTCAGTTCAGCATCCTTACCCGTATCTAACAACCCTGAGGGACTATGGATAGCCAGCGACAGACCGCCAGTGACCCGTCTCCTGTGAATGGGCCGCAATCCCTTGATCAGTTGGCCAGGCTGCTGGCCGAGCTGAAAGCCGGTACCGCCGGCCTGCGACTCGGCAAACGGGCGCTGGAGGTGCTGGATGGCATGATCACCCATCCCAAGCAGTCTGCGATCTGTTCCATATCTGACCTGGCCGAAACCTTCGGTGTGAATCCCTCCACCCTGACCCGTCTGGCCAAATCGCTCGGTTACAAGGGCTTTGCCGACATGCAGCGCGTGTTCCGGAAATACACCGCCGGCACGGAACACTTCTACAGTCTGCGTGCCGGGCAGCTGTTCCAGAATGACCAGACGCATGCGGGCATTCATCTGGCCAGTCAGATCGCCAATGAAGAGACCCAGAACATCGCCAGCATGCTGGACAGCCTGAACAGCGATACCCTGGATGGGGTGGTGGATCTGTTGATCCAGGCGCCGCGCATCCGTATCCATGGCCTGCGCCAATCCTATCCGATCGCCAACTACCTCTCCTACGGTCTGGGCCTGGTCCGTAAGGATGTGGCGGTGCTGAGTATTGCCGAACACGGCATTATCCATGGCATCGCCCAGCTGGAACCGGATGACCTGCTGTTTACCATCGGTTGTGCCCCCTACACCCGCAGCACCGTCACCGCCGCCCAGGCAGCCCGGGAACAGGGTATCGAAGTGGTGACCATCACCGACAACTACGCGTCGCCCCTGGCGGCGTCTGCCCGTTACACCTTTATTTCGCCCACCTCGGGCTCCTTCTTCAGCAACAGCATGAGCGCCTCCCTGGTGCTGGTCGAAGTACTGCTGTCGCTGGTGGCACGCAAGATGGGGGACCGGGCGCTGGGTTCGTTGCAACGTTATGAAAAACTGATAGGAAAGATGCAGGTAGAGATATGAATAGCCCGGATGAATGTCTGTTGGTGAACTGTGAGGAGGGTATCGCCGAATTGCGATTCAACCGCCCGGAACGCCTGAATGCGGTTAATGAGGCGCTCTATGCGGCCTTGCGGGAACAGTTGCAGCGCCTGGAACAACAGACCGATGTGCGGGTGATCCTGCTCACCGGTGAGGGGCGCGCCTTTTGCGTCGGTGCCGATATGAAGGCCCACGGCGCCGCCACCCGCAGTGCCTACCAGCGCCGTCAGTACCTGAACGGGGAGCAGCAGGTGTGCCGGGCCATTCGGGAAGCGGCCAAGCCGGTGGTGGCGGCGGTCAACGGCTACGCCCTGGGGGCAGGTGCCGAGATGGCTATCGCATCCGACTTCATCCTGATGAAGGCGTCTGCCCGGATTGGTTTGCCGGAGATCACGATCGGCACTTTTCTGGGCGGCGGCGTGACCCACGTTTTGCCGCGGCTGGTGGGCCTGGCCAAGGCGCGTGAACTGGTATTCCTGGGGGAGAAGATCGATGGCGAGGAGGCGGTACGTATCGGCCTGGCCAATCGCTGTTTCCCCGATGACCGGTTTGACGAGGGGGTCCGGGCGTTCTGTCGCCAGCTGGCCCGCGGCGCCCCGCACTCCATGCAGTTGGCCAAACAGCAGTTGAACAGTGCCGCAGAACGGAGTTTTGACCAAGCGCTGCAGGCGGAGTTGGAGGGTATGACCTTCTGTGCTACCACCCGGGACTGGCAGGAAGGGGTGGATGCGTTCCGTGAGAAACGTGTACCCCAGTTCGAGGGCCGTTGAAATGAACCGTCCCATTGAGAGTCCCTTGCAACCCATCCTGGCCCCCGGTTCCATCGCCGTGGTAGGCGCCTCCCGGGATGCCGGAAAGCGGGGCAACATGGCCATCCGTTATCTCCAGCAAAACCGGTTCCAGGGGAAAATCTACCCGATCCACCCGAAGGAGCGGGAGGTGTTGGGGCTGACCTGCTACCCGACGGTGGAGAGCCTGCCGGAGGCGCCGGACCTGGCGCTGATCTGCACGGCGGCCCACACCCTGCCAGAGTTGATCCGTCAGTGTGGCGAACGGGGTATCCGGGGTGCCGTGGTGCTGGCGACCGGTTTTTCAGAAACCGGTGAAGCGGGGCAGGCGCTGGAGGATGAGATGGTGCAGGCCGCCCGGGCCAGTGGCCTGAGAATTGTCGGACCCAATACCTCGGGCATGTTCAATGCCCATTGCGGCGCCAACCTGGTGGGCTTCCGGGATCTGCGAACCGGTTCCATTGGCCTGCTCTCCCAGTCGGGTAACATGGCCCTTTCGTTGGTGACCGAGGCTGGTCAGCACCCCTCGCTTGGGTTCTCTACCTACGTGGGGGTGGGCAACGAGGCGGATGTGCAGTTCCACGAATACCTGGATTACTTTGCCGCCGATCCCCATACCCGGGTCATCGTGGGTTATGTGGAAGGGTTGAAGCAGGGGCGGCGTTTTTTACAGTCGGCTGCCCGGATCAGCCAGGAAAAACCGACCGTGATCTACATGTCAGGACGTACCGCTGTGGGCCAGCAGTCGGCGCGCTCCCATACCGGGGCGCTGTCGGGCAGTTATGCGCTGGCAAAAGGTGTCATGCGCCAGGCCGGTGTGGTGCTGGTGGAGCGGGCCGATGAAATTCTGCCGGTGGCCCACACCCTGGCGGCCACCGGCGGGCAGCTGCCGCTTGGCGGCAAACGGGTCGCCATACTGGCCGATGGCGGAGGCCATGCCACCATCGCCGCAGATGCCTTGCATCAGCTTGGCCTGGCCATTCCCCGCCTGGGCGAAGCGACCCGCCAGCGGCTGCGGGAGCTGTTGCCACCCTCCGCGGCGATCAATAACCCGGTGGATGTGGCCGGTGGTACCGACAATCATCCGCAGCTGTTTGCCGACTGTGCGGAGGTGCTGCTGGCCGATGGGGAGATCGATATTCTGCTGATTGTGGGTCTGTTCGGCGGTTATGGATTACGTTTTTCCGAATCGCTCTCGGCCGACGAACTGCAATGTGCCGAGCGGCTTTCCCCGCTGCCGACCCGGTTCCACAAGCCGGTGTTGCTGCAGAGCCTCTACCGACCGCTCCAGCCGGCGCCGTTGCGTTATCTGGAACAGAGTACCATCCCGCTGTTCAGCTCCATTGATGAAGCGGCCCGCTGTCTGGCCGCCCTGGTCAACTATGACCAGGCCAGGAGTCGGCTGGCCGGCCAGGGGCAGATCAAAACTTCCGGCCTGTCCGACAGCGTATCCGGCCTTATAAGCGACGTTTTGCAAAGCGGTCGCCGCAGTCTCTATGAGCATGAAGCGCTGGATGCGCTGGCCGCCTACGGGGCGACCGTTGTTCGTCCCCAGATTATCCGCGGTGAGCGGGAGTTCAACCATATTGCGCCGTCCGCCGCCGGGTCCCGTTATGTGATGAAGCTGGTCTCCCGGGATATTCTGCACAAGACCGATGCGGGGGGCGTCAAGCTCAACCTGACACCGGATGATTTCGTGCAAGCCTACCGGGAGATCCTGGCCAATGCCCGCGCTTTCCGGCCCGATGCGGCTATCGAGGGGGTGCTGCTGGCCCCCATGGCGGAACCGGGTGTGGAGGTGATTATCGGTGTCACCCGGGACCGGCAGTATGGCCCGGTAATGATGTTTGGACTCGGTGGGGTATTTGTCGAAGTACTGAAAGATGTGGTGTTTCGTGCGCTGCCGTTGAGTCGTGCCGACGCACTGGAGATGCTGGATGGTATACGTGGCAGCAAGGTGCTGGATGGCGTGCGGGGTGGCGCGGCCGTGGATCGGCAGGCACTGGTCTCGCTGATGCTGGCGGTATCGGATCTGTGCGTCAATCACCCCGAGATAGTTGAGCTGGATCTTAATCCGGTGCTGGCAAGGCCGATGGATTATTGCGTACTGGATGCGCGAATTTTGTTAAATCCACAACAGGAGGCAGCATGAGTGATCTCCCGCAATTGGTTGATGCGGAACTGAACCTGCAGGAGCGGGTCGCGACCTTGACCCTGAATCGTGACGACGTGCGCAATGCCCTGACCGGCACGGCGTTGATTGATGATATTGAAACCACCATTCAATGGGTCAACCGGACCCCCGAGGTGGGGGTGCTGATACTGACCGGTGCCGGCCGTGCCTTCTCCGCCGGTGGCAACATCAAGGATATGCAGCAGCGCAGTGGTGACTTCGGTGGTGATGTGCACCAGGTCCAGCAGCAGTATCGGGAAGGCATCCAGCGTATTCCCCTGGCCATGCACCAGGCGGAGGTGCCGCTGATCGCCGCGATAAACGGACCGGCCATCGGTGCCGGTTTTGATCTTGCATGCATGTGCGATATCCGGGTAGCATCCGCCAACGCCATCATGGGAGAGACTTTTGTGAATCTGGGTATCATCCCTGGTGATGGCGGGGCCTGGTTCCTGCAGCGGTTGATCGGTTATCAACGGGCAGCGGAACTCACCTTCAGTGGCCGGGTGATCGATGCCGAGGAAGCACTGGCCATGGGTATTGTGCTGGCGGTGGAGTCACCCGAGACCTTGCTGTCCAGAGTCCGGGAGATGGCGGCCGGTTTCGCCGCCAAGCCGCCCCAGGCGCTGCGTCATACCAAGCGGCTGATGAAACTGGCACAGCGCCAGGAGTTACCCGATTTTCTTGAACACTGCGCCATGGTTCAGGGGATTTGTCACAATACCGCGGACCATCTGGAGGCGGTCAACGCATTTGTCGAAAAACGCAAACCTGACTTCAAAGGGATCTAGTGGCTTGCCTGGTTAGCATCGGGTGAAACGGCCTCGCAAGGATTTGCCTATTGGAGGTATTAACCTGCCGTCCAGGCAGTTAAAGAGTTAGTTTGTTCACTGTAAAGACTGATCACTTAAGGAGGGATTAGCATGTTGAAAAAGAAGATTACCACGCTGGCACTACTGGCCGGCCTCACACTGGGCGCCGCTGCCACAGCCAGTGCGGAGTCATTCATTACCATCGGTACCGGCGGTGTTACCGGCGTTTACTATCCTACCGGTGGGGCGATCTGCCGGCTGGTCAACAAAGGCCGCAAGGAGCATGGCATCCGTTGTTCAGTCGAGTCCACCGGTGGTTCAGTTTACAACCTGAATACCATCCGGGCCGGCGAGCTGGACATGGGCGTGGCCCAGTCAGACTGGCAGTACCACGCCTATCATGGCACCAGTAAGTTTGCCGAGAGCGGGGCCAACAAGGATTTGCGCGCTGTCTTCTCCGTCCATCCGGAGCCGTTCACCGTGGTGGCCCGTGCCGATTCCGGGATCAAGACCTTTACCGATCTGAAGGGTAAACGGGTCAATATCGGTAATCCCGGTTCCGGTCAGCGTGGCACCATGGAAGTGCTGATGGAAGCCCTGGGCTGGACCAAGGATGATTTTGCCCTGGCCTCGGAGCTGAAATCGGCCGAGCAGTCAAAAGCGCTGTGTGACAACAAAATCGATGCCATGGTGTTTACTGTCGGTCACCCCTCCGGTTCCATCAAGGAGGCCACCACCACCTGCGATACCGTGCTGGTGTCGGTCACCGGGCCGGAAGTGGAAAAGCTGATTGAAGATAACGCCTATTATCGTGTCGCCACCATCCCGGGTGGTATGTATCGCGGTAACGATAATGACGTGCAGACCTTTGGTGTGGGCGCCACTTTTGTCTCCTCCACCAACACACCGGCCGATACGGTCTACCAGGTGGTCAAGGCGGTGTTCGAGAACTTCGAGGATTTCCGCAAGCTGCATCCGGCCTTCGGTAACCTGAAGAAAGAGCAGATGATCAAGGATGGTCTGTCGGCACCGCTGCATGATGGTGCGATTAAATACTATAAAGAAGCCGGCCTGATGTAAGGTGGCAAAAAGGGGCAGCCTGCGGGCTGCCCCTTTTTTAGTTTCCAGGGAGGGTATTTTTTAATAAGCAGAATGAAGTTTGGGAGTGGGTCAGCCTGGAAGTATCAGGGGCGTGCTGTGCTATACCTGAGTAATCAGGGGTGCACAGTGCGAGCCGGGGACGGTTAAAACCGTTTCTGCGGCGACTCCGGGGCTGGACGGTGTCTCAGGGCAAACTGGCCTGAGCCTCCGACAGATCCGATCCACTCTGCTGCCAGGCCGTATCGCAGGCACGGCTGGGCAGTCATACGTGATCCATTGGGAGAGCATGATGAGTAAAGAGTCAGTCCGAGAGGAGATTGTCAGCGACCAGGAACTGAAGGATATGGTCGCCCAGACCGATACGGGTGCCCGGCATCCGGTCGGTGTTCCGGGCAAGATACTGTTTGGTGTTCCACTGGCCTGGTCGCTGTTCCAGCTCTGGTACGCCTCGCCCCTGCCATTCTTTTTCAATATCGGTGTGTTCAATAATACCGAGGCCCGTTCGATACACCTGGCGTTTGCCCTGTTTCTGGCCTTTACCGCCTATCCGGCGTTCAAGCGCTCACCCCGGGAACATGTCCCCCTGCAGGACTGGATATTCGCGATCCTGGGTTCTCTGAGTGCCGCCTATATCTACCTGTTCTATGAATCTCTCTCGGGGCGCTCCGGCGCGCCGATCACCCAGGATCTGGTGATCGCCTCCATCGGCATGCTGCTACTGCTGGAAGCGACCCGGCGCTCGCTGGGGCCGCCCCTGATGGTGGTGGCGATCATCTTCCTGGTCTACACGTTTGGTGGGCGTTACATGCCGGATGTGATCGCCCACAAGGGCCAGAGCCTCTCCAAAGTGATGTCCCACCAGTGGCTGACCACCGAAGGGGTGTTCGGTGTGGCCCTGGGTGTCTCCACCAGTTTTGTGTTTCTGTTCGTCCTGTTCGGCGCCATGCTGGAGAAGGCGGGCGCCGGTAACTACTTCATCAAGATGGCCTTTGCCCTGCTGGGTCACATGAAGGGCGGCCCGGCCAAGGCGGCGGTGGTGGCATCCGCCGCTACCGGACTGATCTCCGGCTCCTCCATTGCCAACGTGGCGACGACGGGGACTTTTACCATTCCACTGATGAAGCGGGTCGGGTTTTCCGGCGCCAAGGCGGGCGCAGTGGAGGTGGCCAGTTCCACCAACGGTCAGCTGACCCCGCCGGTGATGGGTGCGGCGGCGTTCCTGATGATCGAGTATGTGGGCATCTCCTACCTGGAGGTGATCAAACACGCCATTCTGCCGGCGGTGATCTCCTATATTGCCCTGTTTTATATCGTCCACCTGGAAGCCCTGAAAGCGAATATGCAGGGGCTGGTCAGACCCATTCGGACCACCCTGCTGCACAAGCTGATGACCTTCGCCGCCATTGTTGCCGGCACCTGCGTCATAGGCCTGGTGGTTTATTACGGTATCGGATGGATCAAGACCTATACCGGGGATGCGGCCTTTTACATCGTCTCCGCCCTGGTACTGGTGGCCTATATCGGGTTGGTGAAATTCGCCGCACGCTACCCGGAGCTGGAGATTGACGACCCGGATAACCCGGTAATGGAACTGCCCGAGGTGGGGCCCACGGTCAAGGTGGGACTCTATTTTCTGCTGCCGATCGTGGTGTTGATGTGGTGCCTGGTGGTGGAACGTTTCTCGCCCGGGTTGGCGGCGTTCTGGGCCACCCTGTTCATGATCGTGATTGTCATTACCCAGCGTCCGCTGGTCGCTTTCTTCGGTGGCGAGCGTGGCGATGTGGAGTGGATGCAGCTGATGCATGGGGTGAATGACTGTATCGATGGCCTGGTGATTGGTGCACGCAACATGATCGGTATCGGCGTGGCGACCGCCGCAGCCGGTATTGTGGTCGGCACGATCACGCTGACCGGTATCGGTCAGGTAATGATCGAGTTTGTGGAGTTCATCTCCGGCGGTTACCTGATCCTGGCACTGATCTTCACGGCGGCCATCTGTATCGTGCTGGGCATGGGGCTGCCGACCACCGCCAACTATATCGTGGTGTCCAGCCTGATGGCGCCGGTGGTGGTGTCACTGGCGGCCAGCAACGGCCTGATCGTACCGTTGATTGCGGTCCACATGTTCGTGTTCTATTTCGGTATTCTGGCGGATGATACGCCGCCCGTTGGGCTGGCGGCTTTTGCCGCCGCCGCCATTGCCAAGAGCGACCCGATCAAGACCGGTATTCAGGGTTTTATGTACGATATCCGTACCGCAATCCTGCCGTTCCTGTTCATCTTCAACACCCAGTTGCTGTTGATCGATATTAATGGCTGGTTCGAACTGGTACTGGTGATTGTCAGTGCGGTGATCGCCATGCTGCTGTTCGCAGCGGCCACCCAGGGCTACTGGCTGACCCGGAGTCGCCTGTGGGAATCGCTGGCGCTTCTGCTGGTGGCGTTCACCCTGTTCCGGCCCGGTTTCTGGTGGGATGAGCTGTACGCGCCGATGGATATTATCCCGGCCACCGAAATCGTCCAGGTTGCGGAAAACACCCCGGCGGACGGCAAGTTGCAGGTTACGGTCGCGGGAGAGAATCTGGATGGCAAGTTTATTCGCAAGACCATTCTGTTGCCGCTGGGTGATGCGGGCAGTGGTGAGGCACGCCTGATCAGCGCCGGGCTGGAGACCCGGACCGAAGGCGACAAGGTCTACGTGGACAATGTGGTATTCGGCAGTGCCGCCCAGAATGCGGGTATCGACTTTGACTGGGAGATTGTCCATCTGGAGGTGGAGGCTGATCGACCGGCCAAGCAGTGGATGTTTGTGCCGGCATTGATACTGCTGGCCCTGGTTGGTTTGGTGCAGCGGCGGCGTCATGCACGGCAAACGGCACAGGATGCCGCCGTGTCTGTCTGACAACCATCATCAGCGGTCCTGCATTGAGGCGGGACCGCATCTGGAAACAGGAAACGGTTATGTTCAAAAAAATACTGATGCCGATTGATCTACAGGATACCAAGCTGGCGGCCAAGGCGCAGGAGATCGCTGTAGAAGAGGCGCGCAAGCACAAGGCAGAGATTTATGTGATGACGGTGCTGCCCGGGTTTGGCATGCCGCTGGTGGCCTCGTTTTTCCCCGATCAGGCGATGAAGGAGGCGATGAAAGAGGTGGCCAAGCTGATGAAGCGCTATATCCGCGACAACCTGCCGGACGATATCGTTACCCATCCGCTGATCTCTGAAGGCAATCCACCGGAACAGATTCTCCGCCAGGCGAAAAAGATCGATGCGGATCTGATTGTGATCCCATCCCATGCCAAGGGATTGTCCCAGGTTTTTCTGGGCTCCTGCGCCGCCAAGGTGGTGGAACATGCCAAATGCTCCGTGATGGTGATCAAGGGCGGGTGAGCGGCGGAACGGTCCGCTGCAGGTTAATAACTTCAAGGAGAGGAATCGATGCGACAGATAATCGGATTATGTGTACTGCTGTTTGCTGCCGGTACGTTACAGGCAGAGATTCAGGGCCAGGAAGTGACCTACCGGGCCGGGGATACCACCCTGAAGGGGTATCTTGCCTATGATGATGCCATCACCGGCCAGCGGCCGGGGATTCTGGTGGTGCACGAGTGGTGGGGACACAATGAGTACAGCCGCCAGCGTGCCCGTATCCTTGCGGCGATGGGGTATGCCGCGTTGGCCGTGGACATGTATGGAGACGGAAAGCAGGCGGATCACCCCAAGGATGCCGGGCAGTTTGCCGGTGAAGTGAACAGCAACATGGCGGCGGCTACCGCCCGGTTCGAAGCGGCGCTCGAGCTGCTCAAGCAAAATAAGGCGGTCAACCCCGGGCAGATATCGGCCATTGGCTACTGTTTTGGTGGCGGTATCGTGCTGCAGATGGCGCGTCGGGGGCTGGATCTCGACCTGGTAACCAGCTTTCACGGCAGCCTGGGTACCAAGACACCCGCTACGCCCGGTGCAATCAAGGCCCGGGTGTTGGCTTTCACGGGTGAGGCGGATCCGTTTGTAAAGCCGGAACAGGTCAACGCATTCAAGGCGGAGATGGATGCCGCCGGGGCAAATTATCGGCTGGTCAGCTTTCCGGGCGTCAAGCACTCCTTCACCAACCCGGCCGCCACCGCGATGGGTGAGCGGTTCGGTTTACCACTGGCCTACGACCTGGAAGCGGATCATCGCTCCTGGACCGAAATGCAGCAGGCGTTGAAGGAGCTGTACGGGGAGCAATGATTTGCTCAACCAGGCCCGGATCTATAGCATGATGGTGCAGGGAAGATACAGATGATGTCTCCCCGTGGCGTATTCAGAGAAAGGGCGATCATCCCGTTTGCCTTCGGTAATTGATACAAGGAGCAGCCTCAATGGGTAAAAAGAAGAGTGACAAGAAGGACGAGAAAAAAGCGGAAGAGCTGAAGCAGAAAGCCAAAGCGAAAGCGAAGGCAAAAGCCAAGGCCAAGGCGAAGAAACGCAAAGAGAAGAAGAAGGAAAAAAAGAAGCTTGCTAAAAAGAAGAAGCAGAAAAAGCAGAAGAGTAAAAAGGGCTCGAAAAAGTCCAAAAAGTAACCGGATAGAACCGTCAGCCCGACCCGCCATTCCACCGGATGGGGCAGTGCTGACACTACCGATCACAACAGGCAACGGCCAACCTTATCCCCCGGCAAGACCGGGGGATTGTTTGTCAGGTTGGTCGATCCAGTCCCCGCTCCCCGATCCGGTAAACTCCCCTGCCTGTCGCCACCGCTTCCCGGTTTTAGCCACTCAGTCATCCAGTTCCAGCAGGGGCAGGGAGCCGCGAGCCTTCACCTGGGACAGCTGGATATTGGATTTGATCGAGGAGACGCCGGGCATCTTCATCAGGCATTCGGAGATAAAACGGGAAAAATCCTGCAGATTCCGGGTGATGACCCGCATTTCATAGTCCCCATCGCCGGTAATGAGCAGGCACTCCAGGATCTCCGGACGTGCCTGCACCGCCTTTTCAAACGCGCCGGTAATGTTCTCCTGGTGTTTTTCCAGGGTGATGTTGATCAGCGCTACCACATCCAGCCCCAAGGCCTGGGGATCGATAACAGCGGAGTATCCGGTGATGACACCGGCACTCTCCAGTCGCTGCAGGCGCCGGGCGCACTGGGAGGGGGAGAGGTTGATGCGCTCTGACAGGGCCACGTGGGAGAGGCGGGCATCCTGTTGCAGATGGTGCAGCAGCAGCTTGTCGTACTTGTCCAGCTTGAGGGTCATGGGGGCTCCGTAATGGTTGTGCCGGATCGCGGTGCCGGCCGGGCCGGGACTCGTGCAAGTAACCTAAAAACGTCTGTTTATGCACTATTATGCAGTTAATCGTCATAAATAGATAAAAAATGACTGAATAATTCATTATTGGGCACGTTTTAAGATGTAAACACGCGATAACGTCATCGGGATTCCGCTATGCTGAGGCCCGTTATCAACCCTGATATGGAGAGATGAGCATGACATTGGCTGAGGCGTTATTGGACGGATTGAAGCGGTATGGCGCGGCCGAGATATTCGGTATTCCCGGTGACTTCGCCCTGCCTTTTTTCAAGGTGATCGAGCAGTCGGAAATCCTGCCCTTTTTCACCCTGAGTCATGAACCGGGGGTGGGCTTCGCCGCCGATGCGGCCGGGCGCTGCCGCAGTTCCCTGGGCGTTGCGGTGGTCACCTATGGGGCCGGCGCCTTCAACATGGTCAACAGCGTGGCCTGTGCCTATGCCGAGAAATCTCCCCTGGTAGTGATCTCCGGCGCCCCCGGCATGAACGAGAACCAGGGGGACCTGTTGCTGCATCATCAGGTGAAATCCCTCGGCTCCCAGTACCAGGTGTTCAAGGAGTTTACCTGTGACCAGGTGGTACTGGATGATCCCCGTAGCGCACCCGAACAGATTGCCCGGGTGTTACGCAACTGCCTGGAACAGTCCCGCCCGGTCTATATCGAGTTTCCCCGGGATCTGGTTAATGCGCCCTGTGACGCGGTGCCGTTACTGGCCCCTTCCACCGGCGATCCCCAGGCGCTGGCGGCCTGTGCGGAGGATATTCTGACCCGGATCGGGGCGGCGCAACGCCCGGTCATCCTGGCCGGCGTGGAGGTGCGCCGTTATGGACTGGAGGAGAAGGTGGCCGAGCTGTCCCGACGCCTGAACCTGCCGGTGGCCACCTCGTTCATGGGGCGTGGTCTGTTTTCCAAATCGGACTGCCCCTTTATCGGCGCCTATATCGGCATGGCGGGCGATGCGGCTGTCTGTGAGGCGGTGGAGGAGTCGGATCAGCTGCTGATGCTGGGGGTGATCGTGTGTGACACCAATTTTGGCGTCTCGGCCAAGCGGCTGGATATCCGACACACGGTGAACGCCTCGGATCGGGAGGTGCAGGTGGGTTATCACGGCTACCGGGGGCTCTCCCTGTCCGAACTGATGGATGAGCTGTTGCGCCAGACCCAATCCAGTACCCGCCATGCGACCCCGGTCAAACCCGACTACCCACGGCGGCTGGTGGCGGACGCGTCGCCTATTGTCCCCACCGATATCGCCCGGGCGGTGAATGATCTGTTTGATCGTCATGGTCCGATGACCATCGCCTCGGATATCGGCGACTGCCTGTTCACCGCCATGGATATGGACAATACCCAGCTGGTGGCACCCGGCTATTACGCCACTATGGGATTCGGTGTGCCGGCCGGCCTGGGCCTGCAGGCAACCACCGGCCAGCGGCCGCTCATTCTGGTGGGTGACGGGGCATTCCAGATGACCGGTTGGGAGCTGGGTAACTGCCGGCGTTACGGCTGGGATCCGATTGTGCTGCTGTTCAATAACAGCTGCTGGGGCATGCTGGCCACCTTCCAGCCGGAGAGCCGCTTCAACCAGCTGGATGATTGGCACTTTGCCGATATGTGTGGCCCGCTCGGGGGCGATGGGGTCAGGGTCAGCAACCGGGCTGAACTGCAGGCCGCACTGGAGCAGGCGGTTGCCACCCGGGGACGGTTTCAGCTGATCGAGATCATGCTGGCCGAGGACGCTCGCAGTGCCACCCTGCAGCAGTTTGTCGAGGCCCATGGCCGGCGGGCCGGCATGGGGAGCGCCGGATAACCGCTGTGCCGGCGGATAACCATGGGGCAGGGGACTGCCGGACCTCCGGCAACCGGATCAGTTGAAGCTGAGTCGGCCGATCAGGGGGAAACGGAACTCGCTACCGGCCATTGCTTTGGACAGTCCCACCATACCCAGCACCACCAGGGTGGAGTGAATAGTGGTGAAGTAGAGAATCAGCACCACCCAGGTGTTGGCGCTTTGGTATCCCCCCAGCCAGAGGATCAACAGGTTGGCAACTACCAGCAGAATACCGCCGATAATGCTGGCGATGAAGGTCTGCTCCAGGTGGGAGCGGGCCAGCAACGGGGCCGTGCGGCGGTGTTTGAAATAGAGATAACCGAGCCACAGAAAACAGATTCCGGGCAGCAGTAGCAAATTGGCGAGGAACAGCGCCTCTGCCAGGATGGCAAGCTCGCTGCCGGATTGTGCGTGGGTCTGATTCATTACCTGAAACCATTATTGACTATTCTGTCTGAATAGAGTGTAGCTGTTGGCCGGAGAGGGGCAACGGCAATCGGTTGTCTTTGATCTGTCGGGGGCTTACGCTGGAGCTGTTATATTGCCTCTCAGTGTGAATCAGGAGGGAAGCCTAATGCCACAACTGTTATCACTCTCCCGCGCGGCACGCCTGGCGGATGTCACCCGGGGCGAACTGCAGAAAAGAATCCGTAAAGAGCGGGTGAAGACCTTTGAAGGGGAGATCGCCATCGAGGATCTGCTGGCGCTCTATCCCGAGATCAACCTGGACGAGGACCCGGTGCTGGAGCGGGTGCAGCGCATCAAAAGCGAGGCGCGCCCCAAATCCCACTACAGTGATGGCTGGATGCCCGATCCCCAGGTGCTGATGAAGCGGCTGTATGAGTTTCAACATATCCTGGTACAGACCAAGTCGGCCCTCAATACCTCCGAGCTGCTGCTGGAAGAGACCATATCCGCGCTGCAGAATGCACTGGATAAACCCGAAGCCGAACTGCGTGCAGCCATCAGCGCCTGTGTCGACAGGCTGCAAGGTGCCATGGGGCGGCTGGACCGGGTGGAGGACGCCAAGGCGCGCCTGTTCGCCAAGAATGCCCTGTTGAAGATCGTCACTGCGGCAGTCCGTCTGCAACCGAGCGGCCACGAATTCTTTATTGAGGGTAACGACTCGATCCTGGAGGCGGGACTCAAGGCCGGTCTCTATCTCGACTACGGCTGCACCAGTGGTAACTGCGGGGCCTGCAAATGCCGGGTGGTATCCGGCGCAGTGCGCAAGTTGCGCCAGCACGACTATGTACTGAGTGCCAGGGAGCAGGCGCAGGGCTACATACTGGCCTGTTCCAATACCGCCATCTCCGATCTGGTGATCGAGGCCAGTGAAGCCACCGCCAGTGAAGTGCTGCCCCACCAGGTGATTCGGGCGCTGGTGCGCAAGGTGGAGCGGGAGAGCCCTGAGCTGGCCGTACTGCATGTACAGACTCCCCGTACCCAGTCACTGCGGTTCAAGGCGGGGCAGCGGGTGCGTCTGACCACGGAAGATGGCGTCAGTGACACACTCTATATCGCCAGCTGTCCCTGTGATGGCCGGAATCTGCTGTTTTTACTGTTTGCCGGTATCGGCTCGCCCCTGGAGGATGTGGTCTTCAACCGGGATATGACCCGGCAGACACTGGTGCTGGAAGGACCGGATGGCCAGTTCCTGCTCCATGAAGATTCCAAACGGCCGGTGTTGTTTGTCGCCAAGGGAGGGGGGCTGGCACCCGTCAAGAGCCTGGTGGAACAGGCCATTACCATTGATGAGGCGGAGGAGCTCTCCCTGATCCTGGTGGGTGGAAATCCCGCCGGCTCCTCGCTGGAGCGGCTCTGCCGTTCCTGGAATGATGCCCTGGATAACTTCCAGTATCGCAGTACCGAGGCGGATATACCGGCGGAGGAACTGGCAGATCAGATCATCCAGGCTATTGAGCATAATACCCGGACCGAAGTCTATATCGCCGGTCCGGACGACTGGCTGCAGGGATTGCTGCAGGTGGTGGCGGATAAGGGCGTGGACAGTAGTGACTGGGCTGTGGAGAGCGTGGGTTGTTGAGCGGGCGTTGACGGTTCGGGGTTAAAGCTTTTTAGAGGGCCGTCTTTGACAAGGCACCCAGACGAAAAACGGCCAGCTATGTCTCCATAGCTGGCCGTTTGCGTAAATCGCTTAAGGTTTACTGGTTGGCGTGTATGCCTTCCAGGTAATCGGGGATGGCCGCAATGCCTTCTGAAGAAACCTGCACCGGGTGACCCTGGGAGACAGAACCCGCGGCAGTGGCCGGCAGCTGGGTGAAGTCGGCTGCGTTGGATCCGTAGATCAGGTCGTCGGTCTGATCATCCGCCAGGGCGATACCGGTGGTGAAGAGAGAAGCAGCTGCGATGGCGATCAGTTTGTTGGAAAGTTTCATGGTAAATCTCCTGAGTATTTGTTGGTGGACCTGATAAGTGGTCCTTGCCTAAAAAGACCCGGGTGGCGGGCAGATTATTTCGCGTTAATAAAAAAATATTTCAGGGCAACCGGTAGACGCTGTTTCGCTCGGCGCCGCCTCGGTTCAGTTACCGCCTGCATCTGTGTACCGCCTGTCCCGGTTTGAAACTGGCTGGTCGGTTTCAGGCATCGAAATCGGTCTGTTACTTGTTGTAAAGTCCAGCTACAGTTGTTGGGAGACCAATCAAATGTTGTATCAGGAGGAAAGGAAGCAATGATGAAAAAATTACTATTGGCTGCATTCACCTTTATCTGTGTATCCGGTTCGCTATGGGCCGCAGACGGGGTTATTAATGTGGCCAGCGACTTCGGCGTGGAACAGACCGCCAATCGTCTTGAGGCGATCTTAAAGAAAAAGGGTATGACCGTTTTTAATCGCATCAAGCATTCAGATGGTGCGGCCAAGGTGGGCATAGAGCTGCGCAAAACCGAGTTGATCATTTTCGGAAATCCCAAAGTGGGCAGTCCGCTGATGCAGTGTCAACAGACAGTAGCTCTCGATCTGCCCCAGAAAGCGTTGATCTGGGAAGATGCGCAGGCCCGGGTCTGGATAACCTATAACGATCCGCGCTACCTGGAACAGCGGCATAGCATCGTGGGGTGTCAGGAGACCATTCAGAAAGTAGAGAAGGCGTTGGCGGGGATGACCCGGGCGGCGGCAACTGAATAATCCGGCAGGCTGAGTATTTAATTTATTATCCGTGAAGGATGTTGGGAATCCCCGTCGCCAATCTGGCTGTCGACCAGGCGTGTTGGTTTATTCCTGATTTATGGCGGGGTTTATCCCACATCCGAGGGGAACTATCATCCCTCTATACAGGAGGCTCTTGTATGAATCGCACGTACTCAGCGGGCTGGTTATTCCCCCACTGATGCTCGCACCGGGTGGTCTGGTAAATCTGGATTTTTACCTGTCCCTCACCGGTATAACGCAGAAAAGTCAGGGTTGATTTAACGGTTCACCGTTCGGCGCCCGCTCTGTTCTAACAGGCCCATGAGAGTTATATTGAGCCTGATCCTGTAGTGAATGGGAAATAAGGGAATATCCAGGTGTCGTAGGACAGATATAGCGTGATTATCAGCAAAATCGATCAGGAACGAAATTTTCAGACTGTCAACATGATCGGCCTGGCGGGTGTGGTCTTCCTGCTGTTCTTTGGTGGTAATGCGATCCTGCGGGACGACTATTTGATTGCCGGAGTGTTGTTTGGCAGCGCCGTTATGGGGCTGCTGTCCATACTGGTGATGCGGCGTACCCAGAATTTCAGCTATGGTGCCTACGGAATCTCAATCACTGTCGCCCTGGTTTTCACTTACCTGATTGCTTCCGGCGGTGTGCAGAACAGTGGGCCTCTCTGGTGCCATTCACTCTTTCTGATCATCATGCTGTTGCAGGGATTCAAAAAGGGGCTGATCGCCTTTTTCGCTCTCCTGCTGGTTTCTATTTTTCTGTTGTTTTACCCAGGCCTGTCCTTCGTGACTGCCGAGTATTCGCACAACTTCAAGATCCGGTTTATCGGATCTTTTTTGTCGCTGGGTGTGATGGCGTCCATTTATGAGTACCTGCGCAGTAAAAGTCAGCGTGATTACGTGGCGATCAGCCGGGAACTGGATCAGGCTTCCCGTACCGATGCCCTCACCGGACTGGCAAACCGCCGGGCTCTGCAGGCCTGCCTGGAGGTGGAACAGAGCCTGTATCTGCGCCATGGCCATCCCTATTCACTCATCATGATGGACCTGGATCACTTCAAGCGGATCAACGACAAGTACGGTCACGGAAAGGGTGATGAACTGCTGATCTCAATCGCCAGGCTGCTGTTAAAAGAGGTCAGGCAGCAGGATGTGGTGTGCCGCTGGGGTGGGGAGGAGTTCCTGATCTTGCTGCCCCAGACCAATCAGGAACAGTCGTTGATGGTGGCGGAGAAACTTCGCCAGGCAATCGACCAGGTCGATTTCGATCTGTTGGGTATCGTTGAACCGGTTACCGCGAGCTTTGGTACCGAGTGTATCCTGAATGCCCGCAATATCTCCGAGCTGATTGCCGAGGCGGATCGTAAACTCTACGAGGCCAAACGACGTGGCCGGAACCAGGTATTTGATCCGACCGGACAGATCATCTCGATGGAAACGACCGGCTAGATCGTGCCTTATTGGTCATGGCGCGGCGGTCGCGTTATCCATCAGCCATTGCCGGATGGCATCAACATGAACAGCTACAGGTGAAGCGATGGATCTGGAATACAAGGTGAATGCCCCGGTCTCGACGGATCAATTCGTCACCCTGCTGCATGAATCGACCCTGGCAGAACGCCGGCCGGTGCAGGATCGTGCCTGTATGGCGGGGATGATCCGTAACAGTAACCTGATGGTGACTGCCTGGTATGGGGATGAGCTGGTTGGCCTGGCCCGCTCAGTAACAGATTTCCATTACGCCTGTTATCTTTCTGACCTGGCGGTTCATAAAAAACATCAGCGTAGCGGTATCGGCAGGGAGTTGCAGCGCATCACCCAGGCCCAACTGGGGCCCCACTGTAAACTGATTCTGCTGGCTGCGCCGGCGGCCAATGCCTACTACAGCCATATCGGATATGCCAACAATCCACGCTGCTGGGTGCTGAATCCCGAGCAGGAGATCAGCACCCGGCAGACGTGAATCAGCTATGACACCTTGCTGACGATCAGGGCCGCATTCACCCCGCCAAAGCCGAAGCCGTTACACAGGGCGTGCCGGGTCGGCTGGGAGCGTGCCTCCTTGGGCACGAAGTCCAGATCCTCCATGGTGGGGTCGACACTGTCCAGGTTGAGGGTCGGCGGCAGCCGGTCGTGCATCACTGCCAGGGCCGAGAAGATACTCTCGATACCACCTGCCGCGCCGAGCAGATGACCCGTGGCCGATTTGGTGGAGGAGACCGGCACCTGTGGCAGGCTGTCACCAAACACGTTTCTCAGCGAGGCGATCTCCGCCTTGTCACCCACCGGGGTGGAAGTGGCGTGGGCGTTGACGTAGTTGATATCGCCCGGCTGGAGTCCGGCCATGCGCAGCGCGGCACGAATGGCGGCGGCGGCACCGGAACCATCTTCGGGACCCGAGGTGATGTGATAGGCATCGGCGCTGGTACCGTAGCCACTCAGAACCGCCAGGGGTGTGGCGCCCCGTGCCAGGGCATGCTCCAGGGTCTCAATCACCATCAGGCCGGAGCCCTCACCCATGATAAAACCGTTGCGCGCCTGGTCGAAGGGACGTGACGCCCGGGTCGGCTCCTCGCCTTCGGTGGACAGGGCCTTGAGCGCGTGGAAGCCGGCCAGCGACAGTGGGTCGACACAGGCTTCCGCACCGCCCACCAGGGCCACTTCGGCTTCACCGTTACGGATGATGCGCATCCCGTCGCCAATGGCCTGGATACCGGCGGCGCATGCGGTTACGGGGCAGCCGAGGGGGCCTTTAAATCCGTATCGGATCGAGAGGTTGCCGGCCGCCATGTTGGCCAGAAAGGCGGGTACGGTAAACGGTGACAGACGCTTGTAACCGCGGCTGTCCAGGGTCTTCTGTGCCTGGGTGATGGTGGTGAAACCACCAATACCGGTGGCGATGATGGTGGCGGTGGCCTGTTGATCGGCCTCGCTTTTCGGGTGCCAGCCAGCCTGCTCCAGTGCTTCGTGGGCCGCAGCCATGGCGTAGATGGTGAACAGGTCCAGTTTCTTGCGCTCTTTTTTCTCGATCAATGGCTCGATATTGAAACCAGCCTGCGGATCCTGTTCGATGTCCGGTACCAGCCCGGCGATCTTGATTGGAAATTCTGCGGTATCAAAGCGATCGATCAGGCCAATCCCTGACTGACCGGCGGTCAGACGCTCCCAGACCGGCTTGACGCCACAACCCAGAGGGCTGATCATGCCCATACCCGTAATAACGATCGGTGAACTCATGGTTTCTCCATAACACTTTATCAATACTAGAAACCCTAGCACCGGCCACTATATGATCAAGATAATATTTTGCCCATGACGTTTTGGGGGAATTAAATGCCATACCCGGAAGATCACAAAGCAAAGTCTAAAGAGCGCATTCTGAAATCCGCCACGGAGCTGTTTTGTCGTTACGGTTTTGAGAAGGTATCCATCAGCCAGATCATGAAACTGGCCAAGCTGACCCATGGTGCCTTCTATGCACACTTTGAATCCAAAGAGGCGCTTTACAACGCCTCGTTCCTGGAGACCCTGAAGGGTAGCCGGGCTGCCCGGCTGGTCAAGGGCCCCCTGTCAATCAAGCATTTAACCGCCCTGGTGACCAATTACTGGAACCTGCAGGAGTTGCGCGAGAAGAGCAAGCCGGGGCCGGAAGCGATTCTGTTCAATGAGATCGGCAACGATAATGCCGAAGTCAAAAAGCTGTTTGAAACCTCCTACCAGAGCCTGAAAAAGATGCTGGAAACCCGCATCATGGCCCTCAGCCGGCTGAAAAAGCTGCCGTTCGAACCGGACCGGGATACCATTGCGGAGAAGGCCCGTGCCATTCTCGCTTCCCTGGTGGGCGCGGTTGCGATTGCCAAGAGCATCCCCCATGAAGAGGAGCGCCGGGCGATCCTGGAAGCCGCCCAGAAGCAGATCCTGATCATGCTCGGGGTGAGCGAAACGGAACTGGACAGCCTGTTAGGATCGGTGGCAGCAGACTCCTGGTCCTGAACCAACCCGGTTCCGATGGAACCAGCCGATTGATTCGCTGACGCACAACCACCAGAAAGCTTTGACTGCCACACTTCAGCCGGAAAGACCCATGAGCAATGCCTACGTAATTGGCCATATCACCGTCAAGGATCCCGATAAGTGGTCACAATACCGTGAACGGGTGCCCGCCACCCTGGAACCCTGGGGAGCGGAACTGCTGCTGCGGGGCAATCTGGTCGAGGTGCTGGATGGGGCGCATGCCCATAGTGACACGGTGGTGATCCGTTTTCCGGATCTGGCGGCGGCCCATGGCTGGCATGACTCGGCCGCATACCAGGCGCTGATCCCGCTGCGCCAGTCGGCGGCCGATGTGGATCTGCTGATTTTCCAGGAGTAACGCCTGCGAGCCGGGTGTCCCGCGGCCCTGCTGCAAAACCCGTAAGTCCGCAAGCGCCGGGGTTTCAATTATCGTCAGTCGGGGAGGGTGTGGGGCGCCAGCCGCCGGTCAGTCATCCTGCCGGGTGCTCTTTTTCTTCTTCTTGACCCGCTGTGCGTTTTTCGAGTTCTTCACCAGGTCTTCGATAATCGGCGTCAACAGCACCTCCATGGCGAAGGTCATCTTGGTACCGGGAATGACCAGGGTGTTGCGTCGGGAGATGAAGGAGTGCTCGATCATGTGCTTCAGGTAGACAAGATCGATATTGTACTTCTTGATAATGCGTTTCTTGACCCGGATCACCACCAGGCTCTCGTCGGCGGTGGGCACTTCACGGGAGATAAACGGGTTGGAGGTGTCCACCGTGGGTATGCGCTGAAAGTTGATGTCGGTATGGGAGAACTGGGGCGTGATGTGCTCCACATAGTCATCCATACGCCGCTTGATCGCCTCCACGGTGGTCTCGGTGTCATAGCCCCGGGTCTGGTTATCCCGCTGGATCTTCTGAATCCACTCCAGGTTGATGATCGGCACCACCCCAATCAACAGATCCACGTAGGGACGCACTTCCGGCATGCCGCCGTGGAGCCCCTCGTAGAGCAACAGGTCGGTCTCCTCCTTGGTCGTCTCCCAGGGAGTGAAGGTGCCGGGCTTGAGTCCCCAGGGCAGGGCCTCTTCTTCATTGTGCAGGTAGTAACGCACCTTGCCCTGTCCGGTAGCCTTGTAGTTCCTGAACATCTCCGCAAGCTCATCCAGCAGGTTGGCCTCGGGGCTGAAATGACTCAGGTTGCGCCCCTGCTGTTTGGCCAGCTTGGTGGCCTTTTTCATCTCGCTGCGGGTGTAGCGATGGTAGGAATCACCCTCGATCATCAGCGACTGGATACCTTCACGATAGAAGATATGCCTGAAGGCATCCCTCACGGTACTGGTACCGGCGCCGGATGAACCGGTCACCGCGACAATCGGAAACTCTCTCTTACCCATGGAAGTATGGCTCTTGGCTATTCTGAACTGCGAATCGGTCAATTTTGCCATATTTTAGGCCGAATTACCCGGAGATGTTGCTCCGCCTCCTGTGGGCGTCTGATGTCAGGCAGGGGGGCTGTGTATCTTAAAAGCAGTCTTTTACGGAGAAACGGGGAAGAAAAGGTTGGGTGATCGAAGGGGGTTCGCCCGGCCTTGCGGCCTTCGGCGAGGTACTTTTGTAGCCAAAAGTACCCAAAAGCCTTTCCC
>NPIF01000694.1_pt1 | contig 47539 bp, 39 predicted proteins | sample 8637461 | NCBI WGS metagenome assembly NPIF01 (sample SAMN07420641, study PRJNA396082) | bioreactor metagenome | isolation source: sample BR12 brine-fed electro-methanogenic bioreactor BR | place: Japan: Kochi | collected 2016-12-09
CTCATCCTCGATTAAGCATGGCTAGAAGTTCCCTTCTTCGCCTTCTTGGCACACTGGAACGAAGAACAAATTCCTTTTCTTGGACGGACAACGAAGGACGGATCTTCCAGCGACCAGCGTTTCCTAGCAAGCGGCTCTTTCAGCGTTCAGCGGGTTCACCGCTCTTAAGCGTACAGCGGTTCTTTGGAGCGAGTTCCATGCATAGGACATTCCGTACGTGACTTCTTACTCCGGTGTTAGGTTTTTCCAGTTCCTCGAGAGCCATTGTCATGTTTCTTCGATCCTCTTTGGACAACAAGACTTGCCATTCGCTCGAAACCATCAGTCATGACGGTGAGATCATCCTTCTGCACGTTTTCCAGGAAGATATCGATCAACTCCGAGAAGCTTCTCGAAAACTCCTTGAAGACAGCTTCTCCTTTCCGCGTGAGCCTGATGATCGTCACTCTTCTGTCTATATCGGATCTCTCGTCCGAAATAACTCTTGTTTTCAAGATCGTCCACCAGTACCGTGACGTTGCTCTTCGTCATCAAGTAAGCCTTTGCAAGGGCAGACATGTTCTGAAGACCCTTCAGACCAATATATAGAAGTATGTAGAACTCCAATGTCTTGAGTTCCGCAGCCTCGTTACTGTAGGAGATAAACTGCGTAAAGCTTCTGAGCAAGTCGAAAACAGTTTCGAGTATGGCTAACTTGTCGGTCTTGCCATCTTTGGCCACCGTCAAACGCCTCCAATCAGAATTTGTAGAGTAAGAATTCTCAATTATTATTGGAAGTTACGGAACATACTCGCGACTTTTCACTATCGATCTGCATCAGCTCATGTTCCAAAACCGTCCTTCACAATTCCAACACTGGTCTTGGCAGGTTCACCGCCCCTTCAGCTAGAGATCAATGTCCGTACTGAATCCCTGCTTCGGGATTTTTCTTCACGAAAACATTCTAAGGAGCAAGCAAGCTTTCACGACTAGGGAAAAGTCGGCTGCAACTTTTATCCGGACGCGGCCTTATGGTCTCGTTGGTGGAACAAGAGTTGATCCGTACTTTAACGACCTGTACTGGCAGAGAACGCAAGAGATGATTGTCAATCCACTATTTGTTGACAATTTCGTTGACGGTTCGGGAAGGTTGCTTTGATTCCTATGGATGTAGCCCCCACAGTCGACGAAGTAAAATCATGAAGATTTCAACGTCAGTCTTTCAAACTGGCGGTGATTCCTGTAGTACTGTCGCAATATCGGTTCTGTTGAATTCAGCAAACAAGGGGTTCCTGGTATAAGACTTGAAATAGCAACGGCTATTGTATAGGGCATCTCTCTCGCTTTGAAAGTCGATTAGTCCGTTCATCTGCTAACTAAGGCATTAGGAAAGAAGGAAATCTCCCGTCACTGCAAGAGGTTAATCCCGCGACACCCTCAAACTAACCGACCTTGTCGAGGGATATCCCCTCTATCTTTGCCCCACTGAGGCTTTTCTCCGGGCTAGGTCTCTTATCACTCGAAGTCCTTTCATGGGCTTTGACAAAGGTGACCAATACACTTATGAGGCCAAGAAGAAGTCTATCTGAGTATTTCACCAGTACCCTCGAAGACTCCCACATCCTCTCTTTGAAGAAGAGCCGAGTAGAATTCTTCTCTACTCCGGTTCCCAAAGACATATTCCATGAAGTTGTAAATCACTCTGTAAAGATAGCTCTCACCACCATCTTTCATAAAGAGACCTGTAAATCCCAAATAATGGGCCAACGGCGAAAGATGATCCAGCATTGCAAAGTCGGGATGCCTGGCATCTGGTATCCTTATATGAAAGGGCGGAACGGGACTGACATGTATCATGTCAGAGATTCTTCCCGATTCCTCACGATACTTCCATTCGTCGGTTTCCATAATCAATGAGGGAATCTCAACCCCTCTCTCTATCTCCGCATCATTCATTACAAAAAGAACAGGATCAAATGAGAGCAGTACCTTAATCCTTGAATCATTGAGTGAAGCAAAGTGCACTACTCCTCCGCCGCCAGAATGGCCGAATGTTACCAGTCTGCTTGTATCGAAGATTCCTGCCAGTTCGTGGTCGCTTTGATTTAGCAATGCTAGCCAATCTATCACGAAGGAGAGGTCTTCTGCCATCAGTTGCATCGAAAGCCTAACCCCTTCTTCGAATGTCTCGACACCGGGAAGGTCCATCACCCTTTCCCTGTCAAAATGAAATTGCGTTCCGTCGGAGAACTCAACCACCGCCGCTCCATATGGGTGTTCTACTCCAATCACGACGAAACCTCTACTGGCCATATACTCTGCAAAAGAAAAATACAGTGGAACTATGGCCGGAGTTCCTGGTGATAGAATGACCACGGGCAGGTTTTTCGCGTCTTCTGAAGGCACGGCATTTATGAAAGAGTTCGTCTTGACGGCTCTCAGGAACTGGAATAATATGGGAGGAAGATCGTAGTTGTCAGCCAGGCTGTTTACGAAGAGCCTGTGACTCCTGAACCACGGACTTCTTCTTTTTCCAGCAGTCTCATCTGCCGGATACCAAATGTCTATCACCAGCCGTCTGGTCATCTCTGCATCGGAAAAGGGGTCAAACCTCGTCTCATCATTTAGTTCGATGACCTGGAGTCCCACTTCGTACTCTCCACCAGGGTCGGGAATTTTCGTCGTAGGGAAGAGGTAGGCAAGAATTCCCAGTGCCGCTATCGCAAGTACTCCTGTGATTAAACCAATATCGACGGTTCCACGAGTTCTACTCAAAATAATCACCTCTCTCCATTATTACACAGAATAACTTGAGTAATAAAAGGTGGGCACCAATCGACTGTTTGCCGTCACCTCTCCCGAAGATATTCAATTATTTTTTCATATAATGTTATAGTTGGTTCTGAGGAAGACTATCTTCTTCTGGGAGAGTGCCATGAGAAAAGCATTATCAACTGCTTTCTTCGTCTCAGTTTTTCTGGTTGTTTTTGCTGAAGCAGAGTACAGATTAGGCGGCGACGTCGATTATCCGCCGTTTGAATATGAGAATGAACGAGGGATTCCAGTAGGATTCAATGTTGATATCCTCAGGGCGATTTCCAAAGCTCTCGATTTCGAAATAGAAATAGAACTGCGTACCTGGACGAACGCGCCGACCGCGCTTGAAAGCGGTCAAATTGACGGTCTGCTCGGAATGTACTACTCAGAAGGAAGAAATTCACTCGTGGACTCTTCCATTCCACATATAGTCCTTCATGGTTCCATCTTCTCCATCAAACTTGCAGGCAAGTTCTCTTCGTTGAATGATTTGAGAGAGCCGAGAATAGCCATACAGAAAGGCGATCTTACGGACGAGATTGTCTCCACCGAGCTCGTCGGGAGTGAAATCATGAGAGTTGAGTATCCGGAGATCGCTCTCAGGGTGCTTAATGAAGGGCAGGTTGATGCCGTATTGCTCGGTACCTTACAGGGACTCTTTCTGCTTGAAGAACTCTCTTTTGAGGATGTTGTGATGTCCGACAATCCCTTTATCCGGCTTGAATACTGTTTCGCTGTGAGAGAGGGAGATCGAGAGTTGCTCTCTTTACTGAATGAAGGACTCTCGATAATCTCTTCAAATGGGGAATACAGACGAACCTACAACAAGTGGGTTGGAGGGATTGACGGTTCTGACACAAGCGGTTTCTGGCCGAGTTTTTCGCTCTTTTTTCTTCCGGCGGGAATAATTGCTCTTCTGGTGCTTGGCGGTGTGTATTTATGGAACAGAGCTTTGAAAAGACAGATCAGGGAGAAAACTGCTTCATTGAGTGAAAGGCTTGAGGAAAAGAAATTGGTTGAAGCTCAGCTTTTGCTTTCCATAAAGAGGTATAAATCGATGTCCGAAACAATATCCGATTACTACTATGAGGTTGAATACTCAGACAATGGGGGCGATCCAGAAGTCTGGAGAAGCGACTCCTACGAAAGGATCAGCGGATACAGTATCGATGAACCGGAACTTCAGAAGTTTGACTGGGAGTCGATAGTCCATCCCGACGATCTCGATTCCTACAGGAGACATCTGGAAAGCGTGAGGTCCGGCAATCAGCGGCAACTGGAATACCGAATCATCCGGAAAGACGGCGCCTTGAGATGGGTAAGCGAGTTTTCAAGACCAAGTTACTCAGACGGAGCTTCCGGCATCAGGAGCATTTGCGGTGCGATCAGAGACATAACCGATGAAAAACTCGCGAAAGAGGAACTGGAAAAGACAAAAGAAAAAGTATCCAAACTCCACTATATTGCCCTGAAGATGGAGAAATCAAATGAGGAGGACACGATATATCACTCGATAATTGACGCTTCAGTCAACATATTCGACATGGATAAGTTTGGTCTGTATCTATATTACAATCAGGAACTGGTTACTCTCGAAACCGAAGGAGAGGTTTCAACCCTCCAGGGCTACCTTTTCAGGAGCGGAATTTTGAGAGACTCGATAGAGAGCGGGAGTTCAACGTTCATAGATGCCGCGTCACTTCGCGAAGTAGTCCCCGATTGCAGCGAATCGATTTCCATAGTTCCAATGAAGAACATAGGCGCCTTCGTGTCGTATCATGAGTCGCCGATGAAACAGGAAGAAGTGAAACTTGTCGAAACGCTAATGGCTCATGCAGTCGAAGCGATTATCAGAATAAGGTCAGACAGAGAGATTCACTATGTAACTTTCCATGACCCCCTTACTTCTCTCTACAACAGATCTTTCTTCGAAGAAGAAGTGGAGAGACTGAACGTGAGGCGCCAAATGCCAATGAGCATAGTTATGGGAGACGTCAACGGACTAAAGATTGTTAATGACGCTTTCGGCCATCTGGAAGGTGACAGGCTGCTGAAAGCCGTTGCCGAATGCTTGAAGTCCTCTCTGAGATCTGACGATATAATCGCCAGATGGGGAGGCGACGAGTTCATAATGCTCCTCCCCCAAACCAACACACAGTCGGCAGAATCTCTTGTAAGCAGGATCAAGAAGGCCCTTACACAAATAACGGGGTTCGATCTGCCGATAAGCGTTTCATTCGGGATTGGAACAAAATCCGACGTCGATCAGGATTTTCGCGAGACGCTTGTTTCTGCCGAAGAGAAAATGTACAGAGACAAGCTTCTTAACAACATATCCATGAGAAGCAGAACGGTCAAGGTGCTTGAGAAGAGCCTACTTAACAAGAGTTATGAGACCGAAGAACACACGGAAAAGATCAAGTCTCTCAGCAGGGATTTCGGGAAGTTCATCGGATTATCTGAAGCCGAACTTGATAATCTTTTGCTCCTTGGCGCTCTGCACGATATTGGAAAGATAGCAGTCCCAGAGGAGATACTCACCAAAGCCGGCAGTCTGACCTCTGAAGAATGGAAGAAAATCAAGTCCCATCCCGAAGCCGGATTTAGAATCGCCCTCTCTTCGCCCGAACTGGTGGGAATCGCGGATGAGATCTTAAGTCATCATGAATGGTGGGACGGCTCAGGGTATCCCAGAGGACTGGTTGGCGAATCAATTCCGCTCCTGGCAAGAATCATGTCAATAATAGACGCTTACGACGTTATGACAAGCGGAAGGCCGTACAAACACCCGGTATCCTGCGAAGAGGCAATAGAAGAACTCCGCAGATGTTCTGGGAAGCAGTTCGATCCCGGGCTTGTTGACTCCTTTGTCAATCTCTTGAGCGTATGACATTTTTCATTTATGCGTACTCTGTTCTCTGAAAAGCCCATGTATGCTTGATCGAGGTTGCAGTGTGCCAAGAAGTTCTTCGTTCTTGGCCAGGGTGACAGACCATTCAGTCCTCAAAACGATCAAACGCTGTAATCTGAAGTGGATCTTGATTCAGCGGCTCTTCCTGACTCGAAAGGCCTAATCACTACGTCGGCTATCCACTGTGTATAGTGATCGGTCAGGAAGCAGTTGAAAGCTCTTTCTGAGGCTCGCAATCATTCGGTAGGTTTAGTGCTCTCCAGAAGGCGCAGCTTTCTTCTTGCCTCTTTGATCCCCAGTTTCTTCAGAATGTACTTGCCAATAGCATATTCAAAGGGAAACCACGAAACATGGCCGATTGGCACTATGTATCTTCTCGGTCGGCCGAAAGCCTCCCACAACTGTTTTCTCGACTGTACTGGAAGGGTCCTGTCAAAAAGCGCCTCGATCATGGTCACCTTTTTGCTGTCGTTGAACCGAGCATAAGCAAGAGGATCGATTTTGAACAGGGGATGAAGATCGGATTCTAGTAGCTCGGAAGCACTCTTCATTTTCATAACTGCCAGAGAGTCTTCTTTGAACCTCGCGTTCAGCCTCTTTTCATCATTTAGATACCCTTCTTCACCGGAACCGTTTCGAAGTGAAAGGCGAATAGATTTCAGCACTGGGGACCGCCAAATTATCTTGGCGATGTTGCCACCAACGGTCATCAGAATCAAGTTGTTTATTCTTTTATCAATTGCGCTGACTATTGTGGATACCATACCTCCGAGGCAATAGCCGAAAAGGCAGTTGTTGTCCCACCAGATGTTTTCTTGCTGGAGCAAATCTATGGTCGTCATGGTATCTACGACGGCCTGTTCCCAGAATACTGTCAGCCTTCTTAAATCCGGCGAGAAAAAGTCCTTTCCGCTAGTGGAATCACTTGCCGTTCTCGTATAGTTTCCAGGAAGAATCATCACAGAAGCTTGAAGACCGGCACTTGCCAAGTGGCTTCCCATCCAGAAGAGGAAGGGAATATTGACAGTACCCAAACCGTGAAGTATTAATATCGAGCCGACAGCGCGTTCTCTTGGAGAAAAATGATAGACTTCGACATTTTCGGTTCCCTTCATACAATTCTTGTACAGAGAAGCATACTTTATGATAGAACAACGATAGTGTTTCCCTTTAAATATATAACCACTGGAAAACTCTATCTTCTTCTTCTCGTAAGAGAAATCGGGATTCATCCTGCGCTCCTCATTTTCCTCGTGCTCAAAGTACTGCTCCCAGCCTCGTCTGATATAATTACTGCGGCCTTAGATCTGTTTACGATATCCTGAAGAACAGTCGAAAGAGCATTCATTGAAACCGGATCCAGCCCTAGCAGGGGTCTTACGAAAACATAAAGATCACAGGCATCGAATCTCAACTGTGAAAGCTTTTTGTCTTCCTCAGATACGAGGCCGGAGAACCCCGAGATTCTTTCAAGGCCTGCAAGAAAACTCTTGACTGAAACAACGCTCTCCTTGTTCAGAATGAAGCTTTTCTTGAGTGACTTGGATGATTTGAAACTTCCCGATTTCTTCAGCATCACCTGAGAAACAAGTCCTGTATTCTTAAGGTTTGTGCCGAAATACTTTTCGGCTTCAGTAGAAGACGATCTGGAGGAAAACATATCGAAGAAACTCTTCGCTTCTCGAAGTATCGGAATCGAGTTGTCTGTAAAGGGATCCTGTCTGGAAATAGCTCGTGTAAACGCTCTCACCAGCTCTCCACTCTCACAGAAGATATTCAGAACCTCTCCTCTTTTCAATCTAAGATCTTGCCCTGAACCGGCAAGGTTACTTATTTCAATCAGCAGTTCTCCTTCTGAGGGAAGTATGGAGAAATCACTCGAGACTCCCATTCTCTTGAGTATCGCTCCCTTTTCGATCGGGCAGGGGAGGTGCTCAACTCCCGATTCATCCATAAAAAGCAGATGATCTGCCAGCAGCATCAAGTCTGGATCGGTAGTTACAACAAGAACAGCTGTTCCATTGTTCTTGATCACTTCCATCATTTGGAGAAGCCGCTTCCGGGATTCGGTTCCCAAAACTGAGAACAGATCATCGATCATTAGGACTCTGGGCTCCGAGAATACAGCGGCTACAAACTCCAGCAGCGCTTGATCGTCAGATGAAAGAGAAGAGACTTTTGACGAAGGATCCAAGCTTAGGCCAAATTTGGAAAGCAGCCGTGACGCCTCGATGTTCATCTTTTTTCTGCTGATAGCAAACTTGCCGGATCCAAGGAAGATATTCTCAGAGACCGTAAGATCGGGAACAAGCATATATTCTTGATAAACGGCACTTATACCGATCCGTCTTGCCTCAACGATTGACCGCAATTCGACCCGGTTGCCGTCAAAGACTATCTCGCCTGAGTCCGGACGAATGTCTCCACTCATTATCTTGATGAGCGTCGACTTTCCTATCCCGTTCAAACCTCCTAGAACAGTCAGTTTCCCACTCTCCAGATCAAAATCAACAGCTTTCAGAATTCTCTTTCCACTGTATGTCTTCTCAATTCCTCTAACTTCAAGAATACTCATCAGACCTCAACTCCAGTTGAGAAAGTCCTCGCAACCCGTTTCCGGGAAATCCGCGAAGGATCACGCTCGATTCAATACTATCAGATCCAAGTCACCCATCTTAATTGATCAGCGGAATCAGTAGGTACTTCTTGCTTTTCTTGCCCGCCATTAGAAGATTCCCCTTCCTCATCAATAGGAGAATCAAGGAATCGTTGATCCTCGAAAGAGCTGACTGCAGCTTTCTTGGATCTACCTGGATCACAAATTCTTCTCCGCTGAAGGCCGCAATTTCACAGTCATACCGGAGGCTGCCGGCCTTGAGAAACAGCTTAAGCTTTTTTCCGTCTGATATCATAAGAACCGAAAAGCCACGCCTGGATAGCCTTGTGATCTTTCGTAAAGCAGAAAGAAAGGCTTTTCTCTGCACGCCGACTCCCGAGGCAGTCTCAAAGAAGAGAAATGATGGTGGTTTGGGAAACTCGGTCTCATCAGTACAAATGGAAAAAAGCAACGACCCTGCCTTCAATCCAAAATCCGAAATTCCGCTTCCGGCATCAAGCTCTTCTGTTTTCAGCAACTCCAACGTTTTCACAAGATGTCTGACAGTTACGTACTGAAGAGAAAAGTGAAAGTCAGTTCTTGGCTCATATTCAAGAATTGACAGCAAGACCAATCTGCCGGCCGACGCTGCAAGAACCGTCTCGCTCCCCTTCGAAAAGATCTCAACGGTATCGCCTTCCATCGATGCCGCAGAAACGAAATTCAGAGATTCGTTGAACTCTTTCAAAGGAAAACGCGAAGAGAACTCAAACTTTCTTTCCATGGCAGGAATCGCATCACTTCGGGCTTTCTGAAGGCTAAGAGTCTCTGAATCAGTCTTGATTTCAATGGTTTCTCCTTCAGAGGAGAAAGAGACGAACGACTTTTCTTCTGAGCTCTTCAAAGCCCGAGCGTAATCTACTGGAACAGAATAAACACCGGCGAAAGGATCAACAGGAAGGCTGGATGAGAACTCAAGCTTCAGACACCCGTCAGTCGCAAAGAACTTCAGACCCCTTCGATAATAGATCTGAAAATAGCGATAGGACGGCTCAACTGTGCCTGACACCCTTCCGAATAGATCTATCAGCTTTGAATAATCCGAGGAAACCAGCCTAAAATTCATTTCAATCCTCAGAACAGCCTTATCTGTTCTTTCTCGGCGAGCCCCTTCAACGCACCGTACTTTCTCAACATTTCTACACTTGTCTTGTTTAGAGAAGTTCTTCTCACCAGATCCTCAACTGAAGAGAAAACCCTCTTCTCTCTTTCCTGCTCGATAGATCTCGCGGCTTTGTCCCCCATGTTTTGAAGTCTGTTGAAGGGTATCCTGAGGGATTTGCCTTCAATTAGAAATCTCGTAGGATGTGATTTCATAAGGTCAACATTCAGGAAGCTGAATCCCCTGTATATCATTTCCATCACTACTTCAAGGAGTGTCTCCTTCGCCCTGTCTTTAACGTTCCTGTCTTGATCAGCTCTCAATCTAATTATCTCTTTTTTGATAGAATTTATGTCCGAGGTACAGATGTCTATATCAAACTCTCCGCCTTTAATCGAAAAATAGGTGCTGTAAAAGGCAAGGGGATAGTGTACTTTGAAATAAGCCACTCTGTATCCCATACTAACGTATGCAGCGGCATGTGCCCTGGGAAAGAGATACTTGATCTTCTTACAGGAATTGACAAACCACTCAGGAGCACCGCAAGACCTTACCTCTCTTTCATCCTCTTCGCTTAAGCCCTTGCCCTTTCTGACCTTCTCCATAATCTTGAAGGCATCTCTTGGCTCCATTCCCCTGGCAATTAGATAGTTCATTATGTCATCCCGGCAGGCAATAACATTCGATAGCGAAGCCTGCCGCGAGGTGATGATATCTTTTGCGTTGTTCAGCCACACATCAGTTCCGTGTGAAAGACCGGAAATTCTGACAAGCTCCCCAAAGGTAGAAGGTCTGGTATCTGAAAGCATACTACGAACGAAAGTAGTGCCGAACTCTGGAATCCCGAGGGTTCCCATGTCCGTCCCTAGCTCGTGATACTTGACCCCTAGAGACTTCAAAGAAGAAAAGATTGACAACGTCTCAGGATCGTCCATTGGGATCTTTTCAGGATCGACCCCGGTGATGTCTTTCAACATCTTGATGAAAGTGGGATCGTCATGGCCCAGTGCGTCTATCTTGACAAGATCATCGTGTATGACTTCATAAGCAAAGTGTGTTGTCAACGTTGAACCTTTCGTATCGTTTGCGGGGTGCTGTACTGGTGTGAAACTATGAACATCCATGTCTTTTGGCACGATCATGAGTCCACCGGGATGCTGACCAGTTGTTCTTCTGACACCTACAATCCCTCGCGCTATTCTCTCCTGTTCTGCTCTTCGAAGGGTTCTACCGCTCTTTTCGGAATAGGCTCTGACAAAACCAAAGGCCGTTCTCTCTGCAAGAGTCGAAATTGTGCCGGCCCTGAACACATGGTCCCTTCCAAACAACTCTTCGATAAAAGAATGAGCGCGCTCCTGATATTCGCCGGAGAAGTTAAGGTCAATATCAGGCACCTTGTCTCCCTCAAATCCGAGAAAGGTCTCGAATGGTATGCTCTGCCCGTTCTTAGACATTTTCTTTTCGCAGACGGGACAGTCCATATCGGGAAGATCGTAACCGCATTCGAGATCGGTTTCTGGAAAGATCGACTTGCCGCATTCAGGACAGAGATAATGTGGGGGGAGGGGGTTCACTTCGGTTATGCCGATTACGTTGGCCACGAGAGAGCTGCCTACGGAACCTCTTGAGCCGACAACGTAACCGTCTTCATTAGACTTCTTCACCATCTTCTGAGCAATAAGATAAAGAACTGCGTAGCCGTGGCCGATAATGGCATCAAGCTCTCGATTTAGCCTTTTTTCAACGATCTCTGGCAAAGGACTGCCATAGAGACTTTCGGCATTCTCGATAGCCATTTTCCTTACCTCTTCATCAGCTCCTTCGATTACTGGAGGATGAAGTTTGCCCTCAACGGGTGTCACTTCTTCGATCAGCGAAGCTATGTATCTGGAATTGTCAATGACTACTTCTCTGACAACTTTCTCGTCTTCAAATATCTCGCTTGCTTTGCCCGACATCTCTTCCGTAGTGTGGAGATGCAGCGAAGGTTGGTTCTGGAAGTTATCGTAGTCCTGAGCTGCATTTATCGCTGCTCTGAAGATATCGTCATGAGGATTCAGAAAATGAACATCCCCCGTCATCACAACTGGAATGTTCAATCTCTTTCCCACCTTATAGAACTCCCGATACATATTCGCAAGCGTTTCCCTCGACATGTTAGTCTCGCCTTCGGAAGTGTCGATGTTATCCAGCGGCATGACTTCAATGTAATCATAGAACTTGGCGATCTCCTCGAGTTCATCTGTACTTGCTCCACCTATATAGGCTTTAGACAGCTCTCCGGAAACGCATGCGCTGCCAATTAGAAGGCCTTCCCTCATATCGGCAAGCAGGCTCTTGGGTATTCTAGGCTTCATGTAGAAATACTTCGTGTGAGAAGCTGTGACCAATCTGTAGAGATTCTCCAGTCCTTTTTTGTTCTTTGCAAGGATACTTATGTGAAAGGGTTTCAACGAATCGAGATTCTGGTTCTTCCTGAGTTTCTCAAGTTCGTTTACATTCTGAACCCCTCTCTTCTTTGCAAGCTGAACAAACTTTTTCAGAACTTCGGCCGTTACCTTTGCGTCTTCGTAAGCTCTGTGATGATCAAAATGACCTAGCTTCAACCGTTTGACAACATTATCGAGAGAATAACTCTTCGACCTGAAAAGGCTCTTTGCGAGTGCCAGGGTATCGATGCACGGCATTTCCCAGTCGCCTCCGAAGTGCTTCTTCACTGAATTGCGGACGAATCCATAATCGAAAGAAGCGTTATGTGCGACTAGTATGCAGCCTTCAGCAAATTTCGTGAATTCGGGAAGCACCTCTTTGATCGGACGTGCTTTGGAAAGCATATCTTCGCTTATTCCCGTCAGGCTGGTGATCATTGTAGAGAGCTCTTTTTCCGGCTTCACAAAGGTGGAGTAAGTGCCTAAGACTTCACTTCCCTTCATTTTGATGGCGCCTATCTCAATGATCTCATCCTCTTTAGGATTGAGACCTGTAGTCTCAAGATCAAAAACCAGGAACGAAGCATCATCGAGCGATGAGTCTTCTTCATCCAGATTCATTGATATCTGCTGGGAGTCGTTAATCATGTAACCTTCCATACCGAATATCGGTTTGATTCCCTTCTTCTTTGCAGCAAAATAGAACTCGGGAATGGACTGGACCACACCATGGTCGGTTATCGCGGCAGCCTCATGTCCCCAATCCTTCAAGGTATTCACCAGTTCTCGAACATCCACAACCGAATCGAGAGCGCTCATTTTTGTATGAAGATGGAGTTCAACTCGCTTCTCAGGAGATTCGTCAACACGTTTGGGAAGAGCTGTTCTCTGTATGTCTCTCGGAATAAGGATTTCGTCTTTCATCCAGCTGTCTGTTTCCATCTTTCCTCTAATAGTTATCTCATCACCCTCACGGAGCTTCTCTGAAAGAGAGCGAGCGTTTTCACCAATTAGCTTCACCGTAAGAGAGTCTGTGTGGTCGGTGACGTTGAATGTGAGGATGAAAATCTTACCGTTCCTGTATTCAAGCCCGAAGATCTTTCCTCTCACAACCAGATCGGATTCATTCCCGAGAACTTCCTTCATCTTCTTGGAAACGGCTCTTATCTCTCTACCCATCAAGACTGAATCAACTTCACTGGAAGAAACGGTTGTCTCCTTTTCAACCTCTCGCCTAGAAACTTCTTCATTGATCAGATCATTCTGATCGTCTCGGATATCGAGTATTATTTCGAAAGGAATGGCTCTCATGCAAACCTTCTCAATTGCCTTTCTCAAGTCCTGTTTTTTCGCACTGATTCGCTGAAACGAGAACTGATCGTGAACAGTGATCAATATCCTGTCATCACTGAATGCCATTTCTGAAGAAGCCAAATAAGAGGATGCCCCATTCGTGAGCTTCAATATCTCTCTGAATTGCGTATCACTAACTCCCTCCGGTATTTCTTCACCGGCCTTGACTGCTCCACTTTCCACGGGCTGAAAATAGAGACGGACCGAGGATTTGAGAAACTGAGAAGCCTTCTCCAGAAATGCTGACTCCAGAAAATCCTTAAGCTCGATACTGACCTCACATCCGATCTTGATCATTATCTCTTTTGAATCGCAGTCGATAGATATCTCCGAGACTTCTATGCCTTCACATTCTACAGAGGAATCGGTTTCGACAATATTCGATAGAAGTCTCTTTATTGGAAGTTCTAAATTCCTCATGCACAGCTTCATGCCTTTCGAACACCTCCGGGAAACTTCCTTGCAGCAAGGTGACACCAGGCTACCGCAAGAGCGTCGGCAGCATCATCGGGTCTCGGAGTCTCCTTCATCCGCAGAAAGGCTTTCAAAGTCCTCTGAACCTGTCCCTTCTCGGCTCTTCCATACCCTGTAATGGCAAGCTTCACTTGATGGGGAGTATATTCAAAAATCGGCACTTCATGCCTCCTCATGGCAAGAAGAATTACTCCCCTTGCTTCGCTAACCTGTATCGCGGTGGTGACATTCCTGAAAAAGAAAAGCTCCTCAACCGCCGACTCGTCTGGACTGCATTCCTGTATGAGTCTTTCCAGCTGATCATGGATCTTCAGGAGTCTGTCTGGAATCGGTTCATCGGGTTCCGTTCTGATCGCGCCATATGAAACGAGTTCTATCTTTGAGGTCCTCATTTCGAGCACACCGTATCCAACAGTACCAAAACCCGGATCAATTCCCAGAACCCTCACACAAGCCGGCAATTACCAGCACCTCCATAAAAACCGAACCATCATTATAGAATAAACAGAATAGTAAGTACAGGGTCCCCTCAGGTCAAAATTGCAAGTTCGATCTCTTATCGGCTTTCCAAATCTTCAAGTGCAAAATCGAGATCGCACATTCAGATCAGCTTGACCAAGAACCCGGTGATAGTCTTGAAGTTACTGCCCTGAATATATTCTAACCGCGTACAGTCAGAAAGAAGTTAAAAAGATATTGACCGGAAGATCTTTTTCCCTGCACGTGTCTTCTGAAACTATACCAGAAGAGACTCCATCAATGAAAAGAGAGCCCCTAAGGACTCTCTCTGGCGGGGACGACGAGACTTGAACTCGCGGCCACCGGTGTGACAGACCGGCATGATAACCAAACTTCACCACGTCCCCAAACATAAGAGATTCTACATTACTAGCATCTATCTGTCAATAGCCCGGTCTGCCCTTATGGTATTGCTGTTCATATAGAATGCGGTGTGATGACTGGGCAAATGAAGTGATCCGTAATGAAGAATCTAGAGCAAACAAGGATATGGGAGAAGGAACTTTCGCCGGGAGCTGGCCCCAGATTCTAGAGAAAACTACAGATAGTATCATATGTCTTTTGATGATTCAATGCGTACACACATCACGTACACTTCATTCTATCGAGCACTTCTCCTAATAATCACCATTACCACAATATTACTGTGACAATCTACGATTTAAGTAACAAGAGAAAGCTAATCACGAATATTTAGTGTCTTTCACTGGTAATTAATTATGTTATTATTTCATATATATAATATATAGTTCTATTATTTCACTGCATCTAATAAATAGAAAGGAGGGAGTCTAGATGTTGAAGAGATGTCTTTTGATTTTTTCTTTCGTATTCCTGTCGGCTTTGACATTTGGACTAACTGGCGGTGTGATCACAAGAGTGGAGGACCCAGGTTGTTATTTGTATGAATGCGATTGCTTTTTGTATTCAGAATTTTCTTACAGCAAAGAGTTGACTATTAATATGAGATTTGTACCCTACGCAGTATATTGCTGTACTTCTACAGAAGCACGTCATTACGAAGCAAACAGTAATCCTTTGAGTGTATACGCAAGCGCTTACGGAGAATGCAGATACTCGATTGACGCAAGTCCATGGAACTGGACGTACGTGGATACTGACTGCGACGGATTTGGCGTGGCCAGCTGTAACAAATGCACAATAATGTTCTATTTCTTCCAAGTCGAAGATGATTTTGAAGCCGAAGCTGTGAGCGAAAGTTGTTTTTGTTCGGATCTTTAACATATGAATTAAGGAGATGATTCGTATGGCTAGAAAGGTAGCGATCTTGCTTGTCGTTTTGTTGATTTCGTCGGCGATACTTGCCGATACTCTATCCGGTTACCTTACGGAACGGATGGGCTGGACCTACATCGCTAGCGGAAGCGATGTCGAAATGAGTATTTATCCACCTGAAGGAGTCAGCGCACTCGCAGATGAGCGTGTTTTCTACGGACAGATCAGAATCGGGGATTCAACTGTCAACATAGCGATCATGAACGTCGAGCCTCCGATCCTCTGGATCGACAGCGATTACGACGGCTGTTTTCTAAACAACATTCCGATAAGCGGACAATATAGAGGGACCGTGATCAATGAAAGCCGCGCCTATAGATTCGGTCAACAGTTAAGAGTAGAATATCTTTCCAACGGGAAATCATCTTACATGACCCAGGATCTTGAAATTCACGCGATCCTTCCAAAAAAGGAAGGCGTCGAAGTCGACTATTTACTCATGAGTAGAAGGGAAGGTGTCCTGGAAGTCGATGGAGAGCTGATCGGAATCGCCCTGTTTCCTACCGCGCCCGATGGTCTGGCCGATAAGATAGACGAAGTGTTCATCGGAATAGATCTAGACAGAGATGGAACTATAGACATGGTTCATAAGAATCACGAGCTATTCGAAGCGACCAGCGTCATAAGAATCAACGATAAGAACTACAGAGTAAGCGAGATCAGTAGAGACGGCAGAAAAGTCACATTCGAGCAGGTCAATGAAGATGCCCAGAACAGGCCTCTGTTGAAAAAAGGTTCCGCCGCACCTCTGTTCGAAGCCAGAGACGTACACGGAAAGAGCTTTTCTATGAGCGATTATCTCGGAAATCCCATCATTGTAGTCGTGACTTCAAAGACACCGCTTGAAGTTTTCAACGGCGGATTTCCATGCGCTACAGGTGATTGCGAAGATACCAGCAGAGAAGAGAAGAGGCTGAGAAGCCTTTTGAATGAGCTTGTCACATGGAACGAGTATTCCACAAAACCGGAAGTTGAGCTCATATGGCTTTACTCCGGCGACGAAATCACTTCTGCAGACTCTCTTGACGAATACTCCTGGTTGCACCTGATAGCCGATAAAGCTGCAGTGGAGCTTTACAGCACTCCGTTGTCGAACGGCATGTTCTTGATCTCGAAGGAAGGTAGGATCGAGTATCTTGACGATTATGTCCTTCAGGCGGGTGATGGTTCGATTCCCATATATCCGGTGTTCAGAATTCCCACTTTCGGGCTTACCAGTTATATTTGGTTCAGAGAATTCGTTTTTGACAAGTGATCCAGACCTGTTTATTCAGCAGAAAATGGTCGCAAGAACTCTATCTTTCACACGAGTTTCTAAATATTACGGATACAAGAGCAAAGAGCATACTTTCAAATTGGTGTTCATAGTGTAGATAAAGAGTGCTAAATCACTTTGCTCGTTTCAGGTCGGACGAATTCGCATTTGGTTTCGGGTAAGCAACGATATATCATTGAGTTGCAAAGGATGTCCCCGCGTCCTGTTGCAAGTTGGTTCCTGACCCCAAGGAACAAGGGAGCCAACCTCCCTCCTGAAGAATTTTCCACCCCGAGGGCCGCCGATAGCGGCCCTTTTGTTGAAATGATCTCGTTTACATGCTAGAATAAATCTCGTTGGGCGACGTAGCCAAGGGGTCAAAGGCGGAGGTCTGCAAAATCTCTACTCAAGGGTTCAAATCCCTTCGTCGCCTCCAGGAGAGGGTAGATATGCCCTCTCTTTTTCTATCTCCCTGGCGATTCTGCTATAGACTTCCTCTCTGTTTTCAGGAGTGATTTCGATGCTCCCAATTCCCATCGAAGCCTTCAGGTGTCCTATAAACGAGAAGTTGCCCTTTCTGAGAACACAGAGACAGTGCCTGGCACGCCTGAGCGCAGAGACAACCGCTTGCTGAAACTCGGGGGAGTCTTCCTCGAGAAAACCTATCTCATCCATTATCAGTATATGATCGGACGGGATCTCCATAGTTCCAAGAAGCCTTGTCGCTGACACGAACCCTTCTTCAACAATTCTCAATCGCCCGTTGTCTCTACAACCTATGAGAAACGAATTGCCACCAAAGAAATTAATGTGAAGTTCAACAAGATTCTCGTCAAAGCGCGTCTCAAACCCTGTGAACTTGGCCAGGGCCTTAACTCTTTCTACAAGATAACTCTTTCCTGCATTTCTCTCTCCTGTTATGAAAAATCTCATAGGAATTCCCCCAATATTATCAACGAAGACTTATGAAGGCAGCAACTGCTACTACTTACGCCTCTATAATACTCTATCTGCAACACGCATAAGTATACCTCAATGACTAGGTTCATGCGCTCCATGCCTAATGAGTTTCAGAAGATCTTCTGTGTCTTATTCGTGAAGTGTAGTTCGCTTCTTCCAAAATCGAGAAACAAATATGGATAATCAAGACGGATGAGGAGCCACGCTAGTTCTGTTAGGGTAAACCTTTTTCGAACTGAACGCAAAGGATATGCTAAATGCTTCGAGATGGGTTAAAATAAACGTTGAAGAGCGTCTCGCCACTTCGAGAGTCATTCGCAAAATATGCAGTATATTGCGACTGACAACAGAACAGAGATCTCTTCGGTTTAGGTTTCGCAATTACTCTCTGTTACAGGATCACTTCTAGCAGATGGGCATCTTTGGCGAAGCTACCCTAACGATCTACATGGAGATCTCCTGGAGGTAGAGATGAAGGTTCTGCTATATTCCGAAGGAAAAAAGCTTTTCAGTAAGTCGGGCGTTGGAATGGCACTCAAACACCAGATGTCCGCCCTTGACAAGGTGGGCGTTGAATACACAACGAATGAGGAAGACCGCTTCGATATCGTCCACATCAACACTATTGGACCCGGGGCTGAAAGAATTCTCAAGAAATCGAAGAAGTTGGGGATTCCCATTATCTATCATACGCATACAACCTATGAGGATTTCAGAAACTCGTTCACTTTTTCGAACGCGATTGCTCCCTGGCTGAAAAAGAGGTTAATCAAGCTTTATTCTTCGGCTGACTTTCTGATTTCTCCCACGGAGTATGCCAAGAAGTTAGTCATGAACTACGGTATTACTCTGCCAATTAGGGCAGTTTCAAATGGGGTCGACAACAAAAAGTTCACAAAAAGTAAATCTCTGGCAGAGAGCTTCCTTTCCGAAAACCACATCCGGAAACCCTTGGTCGTCTCTGTAGGCCTCCCTTTCGAAAGGAAGGGCGTAATAGATTTCTGCCAGATCGCCGATACAAGGAAGGATCTGACATTTTACTGGTTCGGAGCGAAGATAAGCAGTCTCCTGCCCGCAAAGATAAGGCATCTTCTGAAGAACCCTCCAGATAACGTGAAGTTCCCCGGATTCATTCCACAGGAGATGATTATCGGTCCATATTCTGCCTGTGATGTCTTCCTTTTTCCAAGCTATGAGGAAACCGAAGGGATTGTTGTTCTGGAGGCACTGGCTACTGAAGCGCCAATTGTCCTCAGAGACATTCCAGTTTATAGTGAATGGATGAGACATGAAGAAAACTGTCTCAAAGGCAATGACAACCAGGAATTCATCAAACATATCGATAGGCTGCTAGAAAGCAACAGTCTCCGGAAGAAACTGTCTTCATGCGGAAAAGAGACCGCTTTAGAAAGGGATCTCTCAATTATCGGTCAAAAACTGAAAAACATCTATCTTGAGGTTCTTGATAAAAAGCTATGAAGAAATCGACCAGAAACTCTGTGATCGCTATCGCACTGAGTATCCTGATCATACTGATCGTTTTGATGGTCACCGACTTCAGCAAGTCGATTTCATATCTTGCTGCAGCCAATCCAGGATGGATTCTCTTAACCTTCTCTCTGACAGTTGGAACATGGCTCTTTGAAGCGATGACCCTTAAAGTTTTCGCTTTAATGCGTAGCCTGTCGATTCCCTTCTCCTATCTTTTCAAGATAACGGTAATCGGAACGTTCTTCAACGGGATTACTCCCTTCTCCTCCGGAGGACAGCCGGCCCAGATTGTATTCATGCAGAGAAAGGGCATTTCGGTAGGTGAATCGGCTGCAATGCTGGTTTCAAGGTTTCTGATTTATCAGTTCGTTATAACGTTTCTTGGCGCGGCCGCGATTATCAAGGCATATCCCCTAGTCGCAGGAAAGATTTCTAATCTTGCCATTCTGTCGATATTCGGTTTCGCACTCAACAGCCTCGTTCTTGTCGTGCTCATCCTGTTCTCACTGAGTCCCGGATTCACAGAAAAGCTCATCCGTCTCGTGATTGGCTTCCTCTGCAAAATCAAGATAATCAAGGAAGAAAGAACGTTGATCGAAAAAGCCATGAGAGAATTGCGCTTCTTTCACTCTTCCATGAAAGATTTGATAAAGAGGCCAGTTACTCTAGGCATCGCATCACTAAGTACTCTGGCTCAGTTGATCTGCATGATATCTATTCCCTATTTTGTTTCACTTTCTATCGGAATTCCGGTGAAGTATTTGGAGATCACCGCAGTCCAACTCATCCTGTTTCTCGTTGTTTCTTTGATTCCGACTCCCGGTGCAAGCGGCGTCTCTGAGGGTGGGTATGTACTCTTTTTCAAGTCCTTTTTCGGCGATGGAATCGGCGCCGCACTGCTGATTTGGAGATTCTTCAGCTACTTTGCCAACATCATCTTCGGAGGACTGCTCACGGCACACGAAATTGGTTTCAAGTCTAGATCTCGTTCCTGACAACCTTTTCATAGAGACTCAGCGTTCTATCCACATTAGCCTCGGCAGAGAAGTCCTTAGAAATTTCAACAGAACGTTTCGACATTCTCTCCATGAGCTCTCTATCTGTAAGCAACTCAATCGCCGCAGTAGATAACTCTTCTTTTGAGGGGCACATAAAACCGTTCTCTCCATCTAGAACCATATTTGCAATGCTGTCATCCTTGAACGCTACTACCGGCAGACCGGATGCCATGGCTTCAAGCGTAACCAAGCCAAAGGTCTCCGTGTGAGAGGCAATCATGAACGCATCACTGCTCTTGTAGGCTAACGTGATCTCATCTGGCCACTTCAAGAAACCCGTGAAGTGAACTCTCTCGCCAACACCGAGATTTCCGGCGAGTTCCTTCAGTTTGCCCTTCAGAGGTCCGTCTCCAACTAGCAGCAGATGGGAATCCGGCAGAGCTGTGTTTATCCTGGCGAAGTTCTCGATAAGTTTGTCTATACTCTTTTCTTCTCCAAGCCTGCCGACGAAGATCAGAACCTTCTCATTCTCGCCGATCTTGTACTTGTTCCTGAACGATCTGATTTCATCAAGATCGACTTCTTTCATGAAAGGAGTCAGGTCAACGCCATTTGGAATGACCTCTATATGAGACGAAACGCCGTAAGAGAGCAACAGCTTCTTTATCTTGATCGAAGGTGCTATGACCGCTCTGTTCTTGTCGCAAAACCTTCTGTCCTGACCTCTTATATATACTCTCAAAATAGGCTCCATAAAAGGAATATAATGAACATATTCCTCCATCATTGTGTGATAGGTCGTAACTCCGGGGATATGTAGGTTCGAGATTACGAGACCGGACAGATAGCCGACTATCAGTGATGTATGCGAGTGCACAACGTCGATGTCGAGGCTCTTCACAATTTGAATGAGTTCTTTGAAGTTCGTTGGAAGGCCTATTCTGTGTTGCTTCTCCCACGGAAATCTCAGCGAAGGAACTCGGTAAACGTTCTCCTGAATACCGGCTTCGGGGTGATCCACTGTGAAAACGTAGACATTGTGTCCTCTTTTCTGAAGATTCTCCTCAAGCATCCTGATCATGGTTACCACTCCGTTAACCTGAGGAGAATAAGTATCACTGAACATCGCTATGTTCATCGTATGCCTCCAAACGTCTTGACACCAATTGTATTCTGCTTTATAATCTTTACTGTCTTGGGAGATCGTCCAATTGGTAGGACAGCGGACTCTGGATCCGCCGATGGAGGTTCGAGTCCTCCTCTCCCAGCCAGGGGCCGTGAGGCCCTATTTTTTTGCACTGGCAACTGCAAATAGAGTGATCTCCTTGACACCGCCTTCTCTTAAAACTCTAGCACACTGGCTTGCAGTTGCGCCGCTTGTAACCACATCATCGAAAAGAATAACCGAAGTGCTTCTCGGTCTCTTTCTCAAAAAGAACTTGTCTCTAACATTATCTATCCTGTCCTGCATCTTCAGCGTAGACTGAGGGACCGTCTTTCCCGAAATCGACAGAACATTGTCGATTTTAATATCGATCGTTCTTGCAAGATGCCTGAGAATTCTCAGATTGGTGTCAAAACCTCTCCTAATGAATGCCTGCACAGATGTTGGAACCGGAACGATCACATCGGTTGCTGGAGCAAAGGCGTCCATCATTTCGAAGACCATCTTTGCAAGTAGACGAGCGACGCCGGGCCTGTCTCCGAACTTGTAAGCACGTATAAGCTCTTTCAAGGGGCTTTCATACTTCCAGTAAGAATGACCCGAGTCTATGTTCACGAGTTCAACGGGGGCCATTATCGGACCTCTTATAGAATTCAAACAGTCTTTGCAGAGGTAGTCAGCAGGGTCGATTTCTCTTTCGCAGACCAGACAGTAATTGGGTAAGAAATGTGAGATGACTGCCTTCAGCATCAGATCCACTTCTCTCTCTTAAGTCTTCTGAGCTCGCGCAGAATCTGGCTACTGCCAATAGCTTGAACATTCGCTCCGGCCGGAAGAGAAGCCAAGAGCTTTTTCGAATATGCCCTGTTAGGGTCGACTATTCTCTTGTCAATTACAATCACGACTCCGTGATCGTTCTTTGTTCTTATTAACCTGCCAAGGCCCTGCCGGAAGGCCGTTATCATCTTTGGATAATAATACTTGTTCATACCTTCCACGAAACTCCTCTTCCCGTAATGCTTTATTCTAGCCTCAATTAGCGGTTCATCTGGTCTTTCAAAGGGGAGCTTATAGACTATCAGAAGTTTAAGCTGTTCACCAGGAAGATCTACACCCTCCCAGAATGCTCTCGCTCCGAAAATCACGGACTTCTCTGAATTTACGTGGTCTGCAAGAATGGTTGTCGGACTGTCTTCCCTATCTTGAATGTGAATCGACATATCGCCAAGTCCGCCGGAGATTCTGGAAAGAGTCCATTTCATGTCTTCGTAAGAAGTGAAGAGCACCATTGAACCACCTCCTACTATCTTCAAGGCGTTGAGCGTTATGTCAGATGCGCTTTCGAGATAGGTTAGCGAATTTGGAAGATAGTCCGGCAGATCGACCGGGACGAAGAACTTCAGCTGCTGCGTATAATCAAATGAAGTTCCGAGCCTCACCGCTTCATTGTTACTACTTGTTCCAAGTATTCTTCTGGCGTAATTGAAGCCATCGCTGCCCCTACTATAAACCCACAGAGTCGCAGAGATGAAAATCTTGACACTCACGTCGGGGAAAATCGAAGCCATCAAGGTATCGTTTTCGACAGGTGAGGAGATTATGCTGAAGCTGTCGGCACGCCTTTCAAATCGGCTTAAATAAACAATCCTCGACTCTTGAGAGGAAATGATTCCCGCTATCTGCTTCATCCATTCCCTTGTTTCGGTGAGAATCCTGCTTACTTCAGCTTCTAGGCCATCTATCTTTTCACTTCTATCCTCTACATCATCCAGCATCTGCATTGTCTGAGTACCAATATAAACATGTGTCTGAAGAGTATCGGAAATTGCTATGAGCAAAGGTATAATCACTTCGAGTTCTTTTCCAGTGAATGTAGTTCTGCTTCCGGATTCAGGACTGCCTGCAACTCTAACAAGCTCTGTGCTCTGTTTGTCCAGATTAGCGGTTGCTTCTTTGAGCTTTGTCCACAATTTTCTCAAAAAAACCTCGTCAAAGTGCCTCTTTAGAAATCCAAAGGAATCCCTTACTGACTTTATGAGTCTTCTCACAGTGCCGGCGAGCTCGTACGGCTCAAAGCGGTAGCTCATGGCCTGTGTTAATGAAGCCTCGAGCTCATGTGCTTCATCTACAACGAGATATTTGAATCCCGGGAGAAGAGTTCCGATATCTTCTTGCTCTTCGGCGTCTCCGTCGGAAAGCCTTATGTTTGCTTCGCTAAAGAGGAAGGAATGATTCGTGATAACTATGTCGGAGCATTTCGCGTTTTCTCTCTGGACGTAGTAAGGGCAGATCTCGAAGAAAGGGCAGAGTCGTCTGGTGCAGTCGAATCTGTTTCCAGAAATCATTCTTCTCATCTCTTCTTTCAGCGGAAGCGGGTCGAGATCTCCATCGCCAGTGATCATAGACCAGATGAGTATTCCTGAAAGTTCCGTTGACATCTCTTCATCCAACATTTTGTTGAGAGCGAGGTTCACGACCTCAAAGAGCTTTCTGACACAAAGATATCTTTCTCTCCCCTTCATAACCGAGACACGCAGATCATCAAGGTTAGGAAAGGTCTTCAGCACCTCCACATCTTTCTTGAAGAGCTGATCTTGAAGGATTCTTGTTCTCGTTGAGACAACTGCCTGATTCATAGTCGAGATACAGGCGTATGCCACCGGTGCCAGGTATGCAATGCTCTTTCCGGTTCCAGTACCGACCTCGATCATAAGATTGCTGTCTCTTTCAATTGACTCCACGATTTCAAGAGCGGTCATCAACTGCTCTTGTCTGAATTCGTATCCCTTCATTGAATCCTGCAGGAGCCCACCCTCACTGAAAACCAGTTTTACGGTCTTCTGAAGATTGATCCTGGAATTGCCCCTTTCTCTTCTTTCATTCCTCTTGAGAGCGGAAAGCACATAATCCTCCCACGGATCCAGAAACTCGCTTTCCCTAATTGCAAGAAGAAGGAAGTTCCTCAATCCACCGTTTTCTACGGTCTTCTCAACTACAGATGAGAGCCCTGCCGGCATTTTCTCAAGAGCCGTTCTGTACTCATGGATCCGAGTTCTGAGATCCTTGGACTCCGACTGAAAGAGAAAGCTTCTCAAATATCCTTCATCGACAGCTATCTTCTGGATATACTCACTGTCCAACGGCCCGTCCACAAAAAGACAGTCTTCGCCTCTCTCCGAAAAGAACGAAGGAAGGTCTTCGATATTCATTGAGACGAATGGAGAGTTCTGAGAAATTCGTCTCAAGCTGATTTTTGTCTTTGCATTCCGTTTGAAAATATTACCTAGCAGAATCTCTCCCAAGAAGCACCTCGAAAGAAAAAACCGGGTTTTAAACCCGGTTTGGTGGTGCCGAGGGCGGGACTTGAACCCGCATAGGCTAAACTGCCCACATGGACCTCAACCATGCGTGTCTGCCAATTCCACCACCTCGGCAACTTCACACGTCAAAAATTATAACTTGACCGGATTCCTTTGTCAAGAAGCAAATAGCGAGAATGCTTTATATAAGCATATCAAAACCGAGTTTAGAGAGCTCTTCCTGAATGATATATCTATCGATAATGGCGTTCTCGTACTCAACCTCTATCACTCCGCTTGCAACATCTACCTGGGCCTTCACTATACCGTCCAGGAGCTTGAGTCTCGCTACAATCTTCTCCGCATCGTTCTCAGAAATTTCGTTTCTTATTTGAAAAAGCCTTATTACCCTGGGCATTTCTACCCCCCCAATATAATCCCTTCGCCGATTAGCCTTCCGCTTAACGCATCCTTAGGCCTCATAGGCTTCTTGCCCGGGAACTGTACTAAGGATATAATAACATTTTCGGCACCGCAGCTTACAATCATTCCTCGGTCATCGATTTTGACTATTTCTCCGACTCGACCTTCTTTCTCATTTCTGCATAGTAAGCTGGCTCCGAAAACCTTTGACATCCTTCCTTCAACACTTATTCTCGCTCCAGGCTGTGGATCGTACGCTCTTATCTTGTTAATCACTTTCGCAGCATCCGATAAGTCGGAAATCACGAGATCCGAAGGCTGGATCTTTGGAGCATAAGAAGGAATTCCATCTTGTGGAGTGAGCTCCAATCTTCCCTCTTTGACCTCCTCCAAAAAATGGACCAACGTCTTTTTCCCAAGTTCTGCCAGCTTCAAATAGAGCGAACCAAAAGTGTCTGATGGATGGATTTCTAGCTCCCTCTTCAGAGCAATTTCTCCCGTATCCATTCCTTCATCAATCTTGAATATCGTTATGCCCGTCTTTGTCTCTCCGTTTTCTATTGCTCGTTGAATCGGTGCTGCACCTCTATATTTAGGCAGAAGAGAAGCATGAACATTGAAACAACCGATGGTTGGAAGGTTTATCACACCCGACTTAAGGAGTTTTCCAAATGCAACAACCACAATAATATCTGGAGATAGCTCCGCAAGTCTTTCGAAGCCTTCATCAGAATTGATCTTTTCTGGCTGAAATACTGGTATTCCGTAGTTAGTCGCGACTGCTTTTACCGGGGTGGGTTCTACTCTTCGCCCTCTCCCCTTCGGCCTGTCAGGCTGTGAAAAGACTCCTGCCACGTTGTTCCCCGATTCGACAATCCCCTTGAGATGAGCAGCAGCAAATTCTGGAGTTCCCATGAATACGATCTTCATTTATCTGGTGCTTTCCTTAATGATCTGATTTAATTTCGGTTTCAGCACCGCTCTTTTTGACGCAGAAAGATAGTCAACGAACAGTATTCCTTCAAGATGATCGCTCTCGTGCTGCACTATTCTCGCAGGATAGTCCGTCAGATCCTCTTCGTGGTGCTGACCATATTCATCCCGATAATGTATTCGGACCGTGGAAGGCCTGTAGATATCGGCGTAAATTCCAGGTATGCTGAGGCAACCCTCTTCCATCTTGACTGTCTCATCGCTCCTGGAAAGAATTTCCGGGTTAATGACTACCCTCAATCCGTCTCCAGGATCGTAGACAAAAATCCTTCGAGACACAGCCACTTGCGGTGCCGCGAGGCCCACACCGTCCTCAACGTACATTGTCTTGCTTAACTCTTTCACGAACGCTCTGAGATTGTCGTCGAAAACTTCGACACTTTTGGAAACATTCCGAAGTATGGGGTTCCCGATATAAATCACTTTCATTCCGACCACCCTTCCGAAATCTCCTTCAATTCCTCAAAATACTTCTTATCGGTCATAATGGCGTGGAGGGGGGTTATCGACACGAAGTTGGATTTAACTGCGTTGAAATCACAATCAGTAGAGCATTCATCTTCAACTACCTCTCCAAATATCCAGTAGTAGTTGTTTCCATAAGGATCCTTTCTCTTTTCGAAATAATCCTTATATCTTCTTCTGCTCTGTCTGGTCACTTTCCAACCCTTCAGTTCCTCGTACTTGATTGAAGGAACATTTATATTTAGAGCCGTGAAGTCCGGCATCTTACTGACATCGTAGATTCTGAGAAAATCAACCATGAATTTGACCGCAGTTTCGTACTCGGGATTACTCCAGTCGCTACTAGAAACCGCAATCGACGGAGTGTCAGTTACCGCACCCTCTAGAGCACCTGAAACTGTCCCGGAATAAAGAACATCTATTCCCATATTCTGCCCTTTGTTCACCCCGCTTATCACCAGATCTATCTTCCTATCCGAAATCGCAAGTAATCCGAGCTTAACGCAATCAGCCGGAGTACCATTAATTGCATAGCCTATGTTTTTATTACCAACTTTGACTTCCTTGGCCCACAACGGAGTTCTAATCGTAATTGCATGTCCAGTCGCGCTTCTTTCAACGTCGGGCGCAACCACAAGAACTTCATGATCTTCAGAAAGCGCTTCGGCGAGCAAGATAATTCCGGGCGACATGATTCCATCATCGTTTGTAACCAGGATATTCAATATTCGTGCCTCCTTTCACCTATTCGAACAAATCATCTTGTATACTTATTTTACATTATGCTTCTAAAGTTTTCTTTTTTACTCTAGGAGAGAAATATGAATCTTACAGAGCTTATGGAGTGCATTCCACACTTGACAGAAATCCTACACATCGTTAGGGAAGCCTTTGAAAACTACGATGATCCTGCTCACGATATTTCCCACACTTTCAGGGTAACGGAGAATGCAAGTGAAATTGCTTCTCGGGAGAAGTGCGACCTTCAAAAGGCAGTCGCTGCGGCACTCCTTCATGACATAAAGCGGCCTCAAGAAGCTCTTACCGGCATCGATCATGCGGAATCCGGCGCGGAATATGTCCTTCGCCTTCTACCGACCATGGGATTCAATATTTCGTTTGTCTCGGAGGTCTCGCAGGCAATTAGATCGCACAGATACTCCGGCGCCTTAACACCTTCCAGTATGACGGGAAAAATCCTCCAGGATGCAGACAGACTAGACGCTATAGGTGCGGTGGCCATAGCAAGGGTCTTTTCCTATTCCGGAAAGGTCGGAACTCCTCTTCACTCTCTCGAATTCAGTCCGTGCAACTCTTATAGCGGCAATTCGCGTAGTTCTATAAATCATTTTCACGAGAAGATACTTAAGATAAGACCCGAAACTTTCTGGACGGAAACTGCAAGAAAAATGGCCGAGGACCGCTACAGTTTCGTTGTGGAGTTTGTGCAGAGGTTCCTAGCCGAATGGGGACAAATCTAAACTTCAATACCTGATTTCGAAGCTGTTGAACGACTTGAAGGGGAGCTCTTCAATTTCCGTCTTTGTGATGCTGGCATAGGATGGGCCTCTATCTATTCTTTCAACGAAAGCATCGATTTCCTCATCACATCCGGAACAAACGATCTCTACACTTCCATCGGGCTCGTTCCTCACAAAACCCGTTACCCCTAGAGACCTGGCGGTGTTAAGGGCAAAGTACCTGAAACCAACGCCCTGCACACGCCCAAAGACTCTGATCCTGAATGTCTTTCTAAAGGCCAAGCTCTTCACCTACAAGAACGATCGTGTAGCGCCATGGTCTTCTTCTCGAATCGATTATTATTGAGTACGTTTCGCATATTCTTTCTTCGCTGCTGCATTCGGAGCAAAATCCGGTTGTCGCGCAGGGAGTATGCAAGTTCAGCCTCTTTGCATTCATCGGTGCTATCGACTTGATTCTCTTGATACCTGCGTCCAGATCGTTTACGACTTTATTTATTCCGGCGACAAAAATCACCTTTTTAGGGCCGAACGTCACGGCGGCGACCCTGTTACCGCTCCCGTCCAGCAGAAGAATCTCTCCGTTCTCTGTGATGGCATTCGCGCTACAGAGATAATAGTCGGACTTAAATGCCTTGATCATGATCTCCCTTTTCTCTTTATCTTCAGAAACCGAGTCTCTGTCAAGAAATTCATATTTTCCAGACCTCAACAAATCCATTACACCAGTCTCCTGAAGTGTCACCGATCCGCCTGAGCTGACGGTAGCTCCATCGGGAATCAGTTTATGAATTTCCTCGACCACCATTTCTATATCTGGAAGGTAAATCACCCTCACGGATTTGCTTTCAAAGACTTCGATAAGTTTCTGCGCCAGTTTTTCATTCTTCCATCGTCTAAGACTGTTCCTCATCACGAACCCCCTTCTTAGAGAAATCTGCCTTTGACCAGCTCTCTATAATCGAGATTCCTTCTAGAATGTAATGATCTCGGCTCCACGCTCCACATATGGTGCTAGCGGAACGTGGTTCCTCATGTCCCCATTCAGGGGGAGACCCTCTTCCTCTACTATCTCAAGGACACCCATCATTTTCGAACAACCATAACATACGGCCTTTATGAGGCCCCTTTTCTTCGCTTCGATGTAAATCTCATGAACAGGATCTTTTTCATGTGTAATCTCTTTCATGAGACGGGGAGATTCTCCCTCCATTACGACAGATACGGCAAATCCCTTTTCCGACATGTCAAGTGCATTTAGCAAAGCATGAAGAAAACATGATTTCCTTCCTTCAAAAGCCAATATCAGTACTTCATGTGCCATTCATTCACCTCCAATCAATTTGTTAAGCTTCATCGCAAAGGCCAAATCGCCCGATACACTAAGATTTCCAGTCATGAAAGCTGTCAGAGGATTCACAGCACCTTCAATCAGTCCTTCAAAGGTCGCGAAATCTGTTCTTATTGAGCAATCCGAAGGTCGTTCTTCTTCAAAAACCTCTAGCCTGCCATCACAGATCTCAACAGTGAATCTCTGTGGATCACCTCCTTCAATAAAGAACGAGTATTTTCCACTAATCTCCGAAAGCTTCTCAGCTTCCAATGATTTGATCTTCTCAATAGCTTTCCTGACTGTCATCAGACTACCTCCCTGGGATCACTTTACATACAAAGTCTATCATCTTGTTGTACAATGAGATCGATATTTTCTAGAATTGGAGGCCCTGCTTTGTTGAAACGATTCTTTCGCTATTTAGATTCAGTAATCAAAATGGAGGTTGAAAGAGAGGGTAAGACGAAGTTCAAAACTGATTCGGTGTTGGCAGCGCCTGTAGAAGAACTGGATACCGACGTGGCAAATCATCTCTTCCAGGGGTTGAGACTGCACGGGCTGGAAGGGTCCTCATCGCAGGATTTCAACGAGATGGAGATTGTAGAAACGACAGATGGATTCAGTATTACGATCGAACTACATGATGACCAGGCTGTTCTTGGACTTGGACAGACCATCGGACCCCTGAACAAGAGAGGCGGGGTCTATGAGATGTATAACACAGACGAACCGGATCACTCACCATCCAAAAGAAGGTTGTACTCAACGCTTCCAATCTTCTACATTTCCTCTCCCGAGAGGCAGATTGGCTTCTTTCTTGATCATCCAGGCTATTCGAGATTCGACGTAGGGTTCGAGATCAGAGACCGGCTGAAGATTGATGTGGAAGGTGACGGTTTTGATCTCTTCATGTTTTTCGAGAAACCCGAAGAGACCCTGAGGGATATTTTCAAGCTCACAGGCAATCCCTTATTCTTGCCCATCTGGTCTTTGGGTTATCATCAATCAAGATGGTCTTACGAAGACGAAAAATCCGTTCTGGACATCGCAAAGGAATTCAGAGACCGGAAGATTCCTTGTGACGCTATACACCTTGATATAGACTACATGGATGAATATAAGGTCTTTACTTGGAACAGGGATCGTTTTCCCGATCCATCCTCGATGATCGATGAACTCTCCAGAATGGGAATAAAAGTTGTCGCGATAGTCGATCCAGGCGTCAAGGCAGTCGATGGATACGACGTATACGAAGATGGGATCAAGAATGATTCATTCTGCAAGCGGGAGGATGGTAGGCCCTTCAAAGCCGCCGTCTGGCCTGGAGAATCGAGCTTTCCCGACTTCCTGAACACAGCCACGAGAAGTTGGTGGGGAAAGTATTACGATCGGCTATTGAAGAAGGGAATAGCTGGATTCTGGAACGACATGAATGAACCTGCAATATTCTACACGTCGGAATCATTGAAAGAGCTTAGACAAATGTCAGCCGAACTTGAGGACCGTGGAATAGAAACCGAGTTTCTTTTCGGTAGAATCATATCGAAGAAAAAGTATTTCGACTATGGGAATGATTTTACCCAGAGAGATGACAGTGGCATAGTACACCTGCACAGAAAGGTGAGAAACATCTACGGATTCAATATGGCTAGAGCAGCCTACGAAGGTATTAGAAGCTGTGAGCCGGAAAGAAGACCGTTCAACATTACAAGGTCATCTTACCCCGGAATTCAGCGATACGCCATCCTGTGGACCGGAGACAATGATAGCCAGTGGGAGCACCTTCTGAGTGAAATAAGGCTGGTGCAATCTATTTCACTGGCCGGAGTGAGCTTCACAGGTTGTGATGTGGGGGGTTTCGGAGGCGACTGCAGCGGAGAGTTGCTTGTCCGCTGGACGCAGTTCGGGGCATTTCTTCCCTTTTTCAGAAATCACAGCGCCATTGGCACTAGAAAACAGGAACCATGGGCCTTCGATGAAGAAGTGGAAAGGCTTGTCAAGAAGGCGATCGATCTCCGTTATTCATTACTTCCATACCTTTACACAATTCACAAGCAATCCGCAGATGGTGAGACCACTATGATAAGACCTCTCGCGTTAGTCTGGCCCCAAGACAGGGAGACTTACTATGCTGATGACCAGTTCATGGTGGGTTCGGCGATAATGGTAGCCCCCGTCTATCAAAGAAATTCGGAGGGAAGACATGTGTACTTGCCTGGAGGAGAGTGGCTTGATCTCAACAGCAAGAGTATTATCGAAGGTGGCCATATTTGGGTGAGCGCCCCCTTGGAGACGATTCCTCACTTTCAAAGGCGGGATACCCTACTAGTCACAACAGCCAGTACACAGTATGCAGAGGGTGGTTCCTGGGGTGACCTTCATATCACTGGCTTTGTGGAGGAGCGGGCCGAGTTTGATCTATACGAAGACGATGGCTTCACTTACGCCTATGAAACTGGCGAATACTCAATCAAGAAGCTGGTAGTAACCAACACACATGATGGAATCAGAATCGAGGTCCGCCCTCAGAAAGGAACTTTCATATGTAAGGAGAGAATGCTATCGTTCAAAATATATAATGGCTCGGGGCTTCATGAAGCGAAAATTCCCGATTCTCCCGCTGGTTGCGAGATTCTAGTAGAGTAGTTTGAAATCAAAGTATGGAAGGAGTCTCATATTCTGGAGCATGACACCCATTCTGATGGCTAATGGGTATGCTGCGTAAAGATAAGCCGTTTCAAATTTGTATAATGCCAATCTCCAGGAAAAACGGCTTCCAATCAGCAGGTCAATTCTTGCTCCTATGCCTTCTTCCGAAAGATGGGCGAGATTCAAGAAATTAATTCCTCTCCTAGAAACTGCATAATCGGAAGAAACCGAGAGTCCGACAACAATATTGGAATTATCTCTGAAGTCCCACAGTTCAACCGGTACAATAGAAGGATCCGCGCCAAAGGTTACTCTTGAGAAGATAGTAGATTCGATTGTGAATCCGCCTTTCTTCCAGTCAAAATCAACGTTTATTCCTACATCTACGAGATTCGATGTCGCCGTCTGAGTATCTCTAATGTTTATCAGAGTCTCCAGCGAAGCCTGACCGCCATAAAGAGCCGAAGAATCTTGAAGAATCGCATTAACTGATCCAGAGACTCGCAGAGGGTATTCAAATCTGGCCCTCCAGCCGAAAGAGAGTTTTGGGTTTATTCTGTACTGTCTGTAGGCATCCAAAGAAGCCTCCGGCCTTAGATCAGAAAATGCAATTGAGAGAGCAAAATCGACGGGGGCGTAATCTTCACTGAGGATTTCCATGTGAAGATCCGGTTGCATCGTTTCGAAATCGAATGAACCTCCCGCAATGAGTTTGTTGTGAAACGTCAGGTCGGCGAATAGCACTGATAATCCTTTGTATGGGATCGGCGATATGAACTTCCAGTCTGTAAAACCATCATATTTAGTCCCCTCTAAGGGTTCAGCAGCACGAAAATCAATTTCGCTTGTATCCAGTTCAAAATCGACAGGCTTAGCCTCGGAGGCCTGGAGCAGTTTGTTGCCCTGCAACTGACCCGCGGCAACAAAGCCATCTCTAGTTCTGGCAGGTTCCCTGACGTACCTCGTAAAGGAGGCCTGACCGGACATCTTTCCTCCTGGTGTCAGGAGATAAATACTGCTGCCGTCACCGTTTTGAACGGAAATCAGAAACCCTTCAGCCGTCCAGCTGCCTATTGAAAAATCCTTGGTTACCTCAAAGAAGTTTAGACTCTCGTCGATTGAAGAATATAGCGCCAGATGCTTACGTCCTTGAACATTCACTCTGAATGCGACCATAGTTCCGTCAAGAGAAGCTCTAAGGTTGTCAATCTGTATTTCAGCGCCTGCAGAAGATTCAAAGATCGGTGTAATCCTTTCATTTCTAAGAGAAAGAATCTCTACAGAAGGGGTTCCGAAGTTGTTCTTCAAAACCACCAGGCGGTCCTTACCGAGAAAGTCAATCCCCAGAAGATGAGCGTGTTTTGTCCTTTCTAATCTTCCTTCTCTGAAGAAATATAGCCTTGTCTCAGATACTTCTCTTTCGAAAACAAGAAGTGCTATTTCATTTTCGAAGACCGAAAAATCAACGATCTCCATGGTTGTGTTGAGGATTTCTGTCTCTTCCCTGTACAGGGAGTAACATCTCATCTCTCTATCGTAAGCGAGATAGTACAATACGCCTGAATAAGTCTTTGGTCTGAAGTGACTAACAAATTCCCCGATTTTCTGAGAGAATCTGTTAATCGTCGGGGGTTCAACTTCCATCCATTTACGAGTTTGAATCTCTATGAATTCTGCCTTCAATTCCTCATAACTCTTTTCATAAACCATTCTGAAAGCGACTTCAACTCCGGCGAATCCAAGAAGCCCCGACTTTATCCTGACCAGTTCCTGAATGCTTTCAAAGCCGTAGGTCTCATATAGAAATGTCAGGAACGCATAGCCGTAATTGTAATAGGCCTCTCCCCCAATGCCGCTGTGACCAGATACTACGGTCTCCTCGAGAAAGGGGTCCTCTCTGTCAAGTTGATCCCAAAGAAAAGGCAAGCGTCTGTAATCGTACTCATAAAGGTCTCCAATAAGTACGCTCCCTAGTTGGGCAAAGCCTTCGGTGAACCACATGGGCTGAAGGGCGTTAGGAAGGTAAAGTTTTGAGAAATAATTTCTAAGAAAGTTTCCTACTGGAGCCGTTGCGGTCATCTGAAAAAGATGAGTAAGTTCGTGAGTGATTACTTCTTCCAACCAGAAGCCGTCATTTCTGTAGGGATAGTCGAGACCGATCGTCATTATGTAGATTGATTCCATGACTGGATTTGCCAGACCGTTTGACCGATCTTCGTAGCCTCCAATCAATATGGAGATTTTGTAACTGAAAGGGTTCCCGAAAAAATCGCTTAAGCCAAGAAAGGTGTTTTCTGCAATCTCTTCAATTTGGGAAACCGAGCCGGCCACTTCGTTATGGTATATATAAACAAAGTGCTCTGATTCATGCTTCAACCAGTCCAGATCTCTGAATGAGTATCCATTTACGATTACCGAAATCAAGAGAACAAAAAACAGAATATGCCTTCTGAGCAAAACAACACCGCCTTCTTGAAAAGGAGATCACTACTATTATAGACTATGCAAAGGCGACAAAGCCCTAAGGTTGCCGGTTACTTCATCGCAGTGCTATTATTGGTTGAGGTGCTTTATGGCAGAGATAGAAAGAGACAGGCTCTTGGCATATTTTGCAGGAATCGGTTCTTCAGTTATCTTTGGTCTTTCCTTTCTTTTCACGAAGAACGCACTTGAATACACAAATCCCATGTACTTTCTTTCGTACAGGTTTTCTGTTGCCTTTCTGACTATTTCATTGTTTAGATTGTTTGGTATCATCAAAATCAGGCCCTACAGAGCAGTTTTCAAAGACCTGCTTCTTCTCAGCCTTGTTCAGCCAGTCATGTACTTCATCTTCGAAAATGTTGGGGTCTCTTTGTCCACTTCATCGGAAGCTGGAATTCTCCTTTCGACAATTCCTGTCTTCGTCCTGATCTTCGCCAGGATATTTCTTAAGGAGAGACTTGCAGCTCCACAGGTAATTTCGGTCTTGACTGCGCTGTTCGGAATAACTTTGATCACCGCCGGAAAGGGGATTTCCGCAGGAAGCAGTCCCCTGGGGCCGGTCATTCTAGTAGGCAGCGCAATCTCGGCAGCCTTCTATAACATTCTCTCGCGAAAAGCCTCGGTCAGATTCAGTTCATGGGAGATCACATATCATATGATGACGATGGGCTTCATCTCTTTCACCGTGATTGCAGTTATGCTGTCTTTGTCGAGAGGAGAGTTTTTGTTCTATGTCAGCGGAATCGTTCAGCCTCGTGTCGCCATTGCTGCTCTTTACCTCGGTACATTATCGTCGGTTGGAGCCTTCTTTCTGATCAACTTCATGCTGTCCAAACTCCAAGCTTCGCGTTCAACTGTATTTGTTTACCTGTCAACTGTTGTGTCTCTTCTGGCCGGTGTTATCTTCAGGGGCGAAAGGTTTGGTTCAATTCAGATTCTTGGAGTAGCTCTCATTCTCTTCGGAGTTTGGGGTGCAAACGCCTTGACCAGGAGAAGAATCAAGGAGGATTTGAAATGATGAAGAGAATAATGGTCTTGATATTCATCTCAGCAATAGTGATGACTCATGGAGTTTCATTTACTACCACATCGGACTCTACGCCTTCGGTAGTAATTCTTGAGAAATCATCTGAGCTGGAAATGTCACGGCTCGAAAACGGCTGGTGGAGAGCCGAAACGACTCTTGAACCGGGCTTGTACCACTATTATTTCTCTACGGAAGAATCCACTCAAACAGCTGAAAACGATCGCGGCAATCAAAGCGAAGGTGAAAGCGGACTCTTTCTTCTGTTCGTTGAGGACTTCGGGGAGCTTCAGAATTCAGTCATACATGATTTTGGAAACAGGGATTATTTCAACCCGATAAACGAAAAGGAGTTCTACTTTGCTGTTTCACTGCCTTCAGGGAAGACTTATGAAGTGCAGCTGGTAATCGATGACAAAGAGTACTCACTCGAGTATCTCCGTGATTTCGGCAACCAAAGCTTTTATCGAAGTGAAAGAATCGAGGTGGAAATCCTTGAATACTACTTTGAGATTGGGACAGGAAAGGACTTAATCGTCCTCGATTCTCTTGGACTCTGTCGAGAGCCTCGTGCTTTCTTCAGTTTTTCCAAAGAGAGACTTCCTATCTCGTACTTCGAACTACCTAAATGGTCTAGAGGGGCGCTCTACTATCAGATATTTCCCGAGAGATTCGCAAATGGAGATCCCTGTAACGACCCCGACGGAACTCAGTCCTGGGATATAAACCCCGCCCATGCGAACCTCGGAGGTGACGGTTTTTTTGGTGGAGACCTCAAAGGAATCATCGATCACTTCGATCACATTCTTGAACTGGGGGTAGAGGCCATCTATCTGAATCCCATTTTCGAAAGCCCTTCAAGCCACAAGTACGATACTGAAGACTACCTGAAGATCGATGACAATTTCGGCGACGACAATGTTTTCGAGGAGCTCATTTCACTGGCAGAAGATTCTGGTATCAGATTGATTCTCGATGGAGTCTTCAATCATACCGGTTACGACTTCTTCGCCTTCAAAGATCTCCGTGAAAGAGAGGAGGCTTCCCCCTACAAGGACTGGTATTTTGTCAAACGCTTTCCAATAAGGAAGATCCAGGATAGGGCAATGACATATGTGGGATGGAACGGCTACGCATATATGCCTAAGATAAACAGCCTCAACGAAGGCTGGCAGGCTTACGTGGAAAAACTTGTACGTAAGTACGATCTTGAAGGAATTGGTGGTTGGCGCCTCGATGTTGCTACAGAAGTCGACCCTCTCTTCTGGAGCGGTTTTTTCAGGCCACTCGTGAAGAGCCTTGAAAGGGACATGATACTTGTCGCAGAGTTCTGGGGCGATGCAAGGTCGCTTCTGAGGGGTAAGACCTTCGATTCGGTGATGAATTATCCTTTCAAGGAAGCTGTGATCGAGTATGTATTCAGAGCGGGAAACTCTGCTGCAAAGTTCGCAGCTATGACTAATCTGTATCTGAACGCTTATCCGCCTCAGACGCTGCATTCTCTCTGGAACATTCTTGACAGTCACGACACCGAGAGAATTCTTACCCTTGCCTTCAATCAGGTTGATCTTCTGAAGATAGCAGTGGCAATTCAGATGACCTTCATCGGCAGCCCTGTAATCTACTACGGAGATGAAGTTGGAATGAAGGGCGGAAAGGATCCCGAAAACAGAGCTCCCATGCTTTGGGATGAGGAGAAATGGAATTGGGAAATCTACGAATACTACAAAACCCTTATTGATCTTAGAAGAGCTCATGAATCGATTAGAGATGGAGAATATGAAGTATTGACGGCTGAAGGACCGGTTTTCTCATTCAGGAGATGGAAGGACTCTGACGAAGTGATCGTTGCGATTAACCCTTCAAGGGAGAATGCCTTCTTCAACCCTCAATTCGAAGGAGAATTCTGTGAATACCTTTCTGGAAGAAGCATTTCTTTTTGCGAGAACACGGCCGAGATCCCACCGTTGACTGTCTGGATTCTAGTCGAGGAGGATTGAAACCTCATCTCCTGAAAGCATTATTGAGCGAATAAAAAGAGTGCAATAAGCAATACTCCGTCTTTGCGGACAGGCTCGGGCAACGGATTCATTCTGAAGTGGATCCCATCTTCTCTATCCAGATGCTTCTTTCTGGAAGCTCAACTTCATCGACAGAAGGTACCACACCGGACCAATTCCGATACATCTCCTTTAGTTTTATAGAATGCCTCGGTGTATCAGTAAGATTTACAAATGAAATCACGTTACATTGAGGGGCCTTTCTCGTACAGGCCGCAAAAACCCCATTCATACCGTCAAGGAATACCCTTGGTTCTCCTCCTCTAAGCGATATCGCTTCTCTTAGCAGCTCTATTCCATTGTTGTCTACTCGCGCCATGTCATCGCTATTGAGCATCATTACGTCAAGCAATCCCACCGACAGGGCAAAGATTCTCTTTTCTTCTTCTGTGAGATCGCAGTCTCCGAGGATAATCGTATCGGGATCGTTGAGCCACAGTCTTCGGTGCATGAAGGATCTTGTATATGCGTTCCTCAAACAGAATTTTGCGCTGGGAACCCCGATATCCATGGGTTCACCGTTCCAATGAGGAGCAGTATCTGATCCTATCCTCATTCCATCGACAAAACCAACTGAAGGGAGGAGTGGCGCACCACAGCCAAGAATGAAGCAATCTTCTCCAGCAGAGTTTCTGATTGCCCGCATACCTGTTCTGTAGGCTTCAATGGGACTTACGCTTTCATCAAACCTCTTTCCAGGGATAGCACCCGCGAATAGGAAATCTATCTTCAAGTAATCGAAGCCAGAATCTCTAATCGACTTTATCAAGTTTTCAAGATATCTCAAGGCTTCGGGATTCGTAATGTCGAGGGCGAATATCCGCTTCCCCCAGTTTCTGTAAGCGACTTTGGGGCTTTCATCATCGTTTCTCACAAACCAATTTCTGTGTTCGTTGAACAGTCTGGAAGTCTCAGAAGCAGAAAAGGGCGCTATCCAAAGTCCTGCCTTGAACCCTTCTCCCCTGATTTCCGATGCGATTTCCTTCAATCCCGGAAACTTGGAGTTGGTTTGAAGCCAGTCACCTATGTCTTCTTGATAGCCGTCATCCAGCTGAACAAGCCTGTAGTCTATCTTCTCTCGATCTCTGATTTCTGCGAGAAGTCTCACATTCTTTAGCAGCTCCTCGAAAGTGATCTCTGTGAAATAGTGGTACCAGCTGCACCATCCGATCCCTTCGAATTCTCTGAATTTTACTGAGTTCTTCTGCCTTATCAAGTCAGCATACTCTTCAAGCATTTCCCAGAGAGTGTCACTGCCATATATAGCCATTGTCTCCAGTTCAATCGATTCGCCCGGCAGTAGTCTGGTCCCAAAAAGATCTACAACGCCCTTTATGCTTGAAGATTCATCGTTCCATAGAAAATATTGATGTGAAAACTCATTGGAGACGAAACCCACTAGAAGTTCATCTGTAGCAATGAAGTAGTCGCTGGGTCTAGATCCCTCTCTCAAGACTTCTGGAATAGGGGTAGCTGCAAGAAGGCTGATCCCCTGGGAATCGGCAAATTGAACGAAAGGCTCCACATCTGGTTGTTCCCAATAGGCCTTGAAGGGAAACCAGGACTGCCAGTTGTTATAATAAACAGGTTCACTGACGTCTTGAATTTCAATCAGATCTACCTTCCCAACTCTCTGTGGAATATCGCTTACGTTTCGAATCGAAACTTGAACAAGAACACCAGATGAATCGGGAAGACTGGAGAAGACGTAGGTAACACTCAGGTCTTCTTTCTCTATCTTGAACTCTCTCCCACCGGCAAGTATCAACTCTTCAATGCTTTCAACTCTTATTTTAAGCACTTTAGATCACCTCACAGCTTTGCTTTAATTATAGGCTAGTGCAAAAATAAGTTGAATCATAGTCTCACCATTGGTACCAGTGGGAAAGCCGTTTACGCTATCAATTCTGATTGTCTGTTTTTGATGCTCCCCTAGACGCTAAGTTTCTAGCATTTTCACGCCGCATCTTCTTTCACAATAGAGACCCGAACTTCTGGTAATCGGGGTTCAGATTTCCTTAAGCACACCATCAAGATCTGCAAGAAGGTCCTCAATGTTCTCAATACCTACAGAGAGTCTTACCCCTCCTTCAGAAAGGCCAACCTCCCGTAGCTGCTCGCTGGTGAATGAAGAATGGCTGGTAAGAATCGGAATCGTTGCGAGAGACTCGACTCCGGCCAAACTTGTAGCTTCAAGAAAGAGCTCGCTCTTCCTAATAAACTCCTTTGCCGTCTCGAGATCCTTTACTTCGAGATAAACGACTCCTCCGAACCCCCTGCAATTAGCGAAACAGTTTGGAACGGAACTTCTCAAAGATGGGTGAGAAACCAGACGAACCTTCGGGCTTTTTGAAAGAAAAAGAGCTATCTCTTTTGCATTAATGTTGTGCAGTTCCATCCGGAGTCCGAGCGTCTTGACTCCTCGACTTACAAGAAAAGCTTCGAAAGGAGCCCCGTTCGTGCCCAGCTTGATCATTTTCTGCCTTGCCCGTGTTTCCAACTCTCTGTCTCTGAAAGCGGCAAAGCCAGCGATAACATCTGAATGACCGTTCACGTATTTCGAGAGGCTCTGAACGTCGACGTCTGCTCCGTACTCTAGGGGTCTGAAATTGTAAGGAGACAAGAAGGTATTATCTACTACAAGCAGAGCTCTCCTCTTGCTTATCATGTGCGATATTCTCTGGATGTCGGAGAGAATCAGATTAGGATTAGTCATTGACTCGACATAGACAATTCCAGTATTATCGTCAACCAAGCTTTCAAGAGCTTCTAACCGGGACTGATCGAATCTCCTTATTTCCACACCCATATCCGACAGGTCTGCAAGAAGGCTCTGTGTGCCACCGTAGATATTCCTGGAAATCACTAAATTCATTCCCGATCTCAAGAAACTGAGAAAGACCGTAGTTATCGCGCCCATTCCCGAAGAAAAGAAGATTCCTCCGGTTCCTCCGAAAAGGTTTGAAAGCTTTCTTTCTACAACACCTATCGAAGGATTTCCAACCCTGGTATAGAAAGTCTCTGAGTTTTCGCTCGCATACTTTTCATCGTCGACCACGAAGTTCGATGTTTGAAAGATTGGAGTTGACACTGCGTCGAAAATCTTTGTCTCTTCTCCGATGTGAACCGCTCTAGTATTGAATCCACGCATCTGTCTATCAGCTTTCCTCTAGCAAGGAATCGACAGCTACTACTCTCTTTTCTCTTGCCGAAATCAGGCCGGCCTCAATTGTGGCAAGATCCGAGAGCGCTTCATCAATGGTGCCAAGAGAGTTCTTCTCGCCCTTAACCACATTGTAGAAGTCCTTGAATTCTTCAATAAAGCCGTCAGTTTTGTTTACAAAGATCTTTTCACGATCAGCGCCAGAGATTTCGATTGTTGCTCCGTCCTTGTCAACAAGCATAAGACCGTCTGTCCCGACGATTTCGAACCTGTTGAGGGAAGCGGGAGCACCGTAGACGACTGAGTAGTTTCCGATCATTCCATCTTCCAGCGTCATGTTGAAGACCACGCAGTTTTCTGCCCCAAGATAGTCCAGACTTTTCTTCGAGAATCCGCTCACTTCTTCTACATCGCCAAGTATTTTTCTTAGGGCTGCCACGTCGTGTACACCCCCATCAGAAATAAAACCACCCACGTGTTCCGGAGTCTGCCTCCACTTGGTCTGAACATACTTGTTATCCTGTCCGAAATCAACCCATTTAAGCCAGCTGAAAGCAAGGGGTTTTCCTATCCTATCTTCTTTCAGCAGTTCGGCAGCCTTCTCATAGACTTCTATGTGTCTGTAGTTTTCGGCTATGTAGACGGGAGAATTGCCGGGAAGTCTCAACAAAGGTACTGCTTCCTTGACAGAGGCCGCAACTGGCTTTTCACAAATTACCGGTTTGTTAGCTCTTCTTGCAGCCATAATCATCTTCGGATTCAGGGAAATTGGAACTGCCAGGACAACCGCATCTACCAAATCTGAAGAGAGCATCTCTTCATAAGAATCAAAGACCCTTACGTTGCCACCAACTATCCCGGCGAACTCCTCAGCTTTCTTTCTCGTTCGGCTGTTGACAGCAACAACTGTGAATAACTCACTGAGATTTCTCAGTGCCGGAAGATGGAGTTCTTTTGAGGCTATACCCGCCCCAACCACACCCAGATTAATCTTCATGCGATTCCTCCTTCGGTAATTCAACTGAAGATGCAAGAGTCAGAGGGATTTGCTGACCTCAAAGATTCCCCTATAGTGAGAAAGAGGAATCAACTTCTCTTGCCCCATCTGACGTCCTCACTTCGTACGAGTCTAAATACATCCCAAATCTCTCTTTGTATCTGGTCTTCATCACTTCAACAATCTTTTTCTCTTCTTCCCTTTCGCATATGGCAAGTACCGACCCACCGAATCCAGCTCCTATCATTCTCGCACCAGAGACGCCCTTCATCTCTTTTAAAGTATTGACAATGAAATCGGTTTCGTCACAGCTTACTTCGTAGTCTAGAGCGAGGGATTCATGAGACTGAATTAGAAGCCGACCGAGGTTCTCGAAATTTGAATTGGACATGATTTTTACTGACTCCAAAACTCTCATGTTTTCCGAAACTACGTGCAACGCTCGCCGGTAATATAGTTCACCCAATCTACCTCTATTTGGAAAGAGATCTACCATGGAGACATCGCGATAGCTGCTCTTTCCAAGGATTTCGAGAGCCTTTCTTGCTTCCTCTCTTCTTGTGTTATAGCCTCCTCTAGAAAGGGAATGATGGACCTTGGAATCAAACACGAGAAACGTGTAATCACCAAGTTCTAGAGGTACGTACTCATAGCGCATCTCAAGGGTATCGAGGAATATGGCCTTATCCTTCTTGCCCATTACAGCCGCGAACTGATCCATGACTCCGCACTTGACTCCGACAAACTCATTTTCGGCCATCTGAGCATACTTATAGAGCTTTGTTTCATTTAGCTTCAAGTTGAAAGACGAGTTCAGTGCCACAATCATAGCTACTTCGACTGCGGCCGAACTTGAAAGGCCCGCTCCCTCTGGAAGATTGGAGTGAATCTCAATATTCATACCACCAAACTCTGTGCCGAGTTGATCTTTAAGAACCCACAAGACTCCCTTCAGATAATCGCTCCAGTCACCGGTCTTTTCGATTCTAGATTCATCAAATGAGACTGGTTCCCTTCCCATCGAGCTCAACGTTATTCTACTACCACTCGTCTTCTCGACCGATAGAAGGACGTATTTGTCAATCGCAACGGGTAGAACAAACCCTTCATTGTAATCGGTGTGCTCACCTATAACGTTGATCCTACCGGGTGCAACAAAGTACCTCTTCAAAACAACACCTCCAACATTGTGCATATATGCTGTCTGTCCTTATTGAGAGGATAGCACCACCAGAACAAAAAAACAAAGCGGGCCATGGCCCGCCAGATAGTTTCTAGGCTCTTTACTAGTGAATTCCCAGAAGATTGTCTATCTTGCTCTTGTCGAATCCAACAATGACCTGACTACCTATTGTTATAACCGGGACACCCATCTGTCCGCTCTTCTTCACCATTTCCTCTGCCTTGGCTTTATCCTTACTCACGTCGTAATCTTTGAAAGGAATCCCGTTAGTCTTGAAATAGTCTTTCGCTCTCTTGCACCAGGGACAGGATGGGGTAGAATAAACAACAACCTTTGCGTTCATAACTTCGCACCTCCGATTACCCCCAAGGGGTATTTATGAACCAATTATAGAACGCCACTTTTTTTATGTCAACCCCGCTTCTGCATGGGCTTGCTTTGTGAAAGACCGGGGAAAGGAATTATGGTTTTACCTTGTTAAGAAGGATCTCAAGCTTCTGTAACTGACGAAGCAGAGAAAGTTGCTGCTCGGTTACCCTCTTTCTGTTGGCGATCAGATTCTGAAGATGACCCAGGGCAACCAGCTTCACGAGGTCGTCGTTGCTAAGCGATTGCTTTGAGAGAAGCTCTTTCTCAGACTTTTTCCATTCCATATAGAATAGTCTCCCCGATGGGGTCCACCTTGCAAAGAGTTTCTTAGGTACAACTAGCAGAAGCCACCCCAGGCACCAATCTGCATAAAGTACAATCGAAATCATCAGTGATTCATCTGGAAAAGAGAGGTATACCTGCCAGTTTCCAAAGACGAATTTGAGTATCACAGACCAGATTATCAGGTAGAAAACCGAAAACACGGACATAACGGTAGAACCCAGATACTCATAGAACCTTCCTGACTTCACAATACGCATGGCATGCTTTTGCCAGAAGACGTATTGTTTTTTGAACTCTTCAAGCGAGAAGTTGTCATCCTCTGCATCAGGAACCTCTACTGAACCGTCGTTGTTTCTTCGAAGTGATTTCAGCGTCTGCAAGACCCACTGCTGTTGAGTTGGGATCCCGTTGTTGCCGGCACCAACGGCTATTGAATTCTCCCCGAGGGTGATCTCTCCGCTGTTATGCATCTCAAGAATAGTTGCTAGAAATCCATCGTGATCCACTTCCTGGAAAGGGTTCTTGATTACTGCATTAAGAAGATATCCTGGCACATCATAAATCCGATAACCAATTTCGGACTTCACCTGAGGTTCTATGCCAAAGAGAATAAACGTGAAGAATAATACGAAAAAGGGCACCGCGATTTGAAATCCGATCAAGGCCGACAAGAATGCCTGCTGGAACATAGCTATTTCGTGCTCTTTACGAATCGCACTCTTACTTATCGTTGTGCTTACAGCGTTTGCCATATTGTTTGCGATACTCTTTGGAAATGAGATTTTTATCTCGCCAGAGGCGTTTGAGAGGACCGATTTCATCTGAAGCCTTACAGTGTTTCCGACTATCTCTACGCTGGCTTCTTTGTAAGGCCTGACAGAGATATCGTCCTCGGTAATCCTAGAGATTATGGTCTCAGGCAGCTCTATGGAAAGAGCAATATCTCTTGTCATCGCATCTGAATTTGGTTCCCAGAATTTGTAGCTGAACACAGCTATATCCGATCCTATTTCAACAACACCGGATATGTTGTATACGGTCGTCATCACAAACTGATTGACTTCTTGTTCAAGAAAGACCCGCGCATCGAACCCACCTGGGGATGAGGATATCTCTCGGACTACACCAGTTCCTTGGGAAACCTCAATTGAATATGAATTGAGAACCGAGGGATATGACAGATGGAGTTTCTTCGAAGCCGTTCTGTTGTTGCGGGACAACGTATAGATCGAAAGCTCTTCAACGAAAAGATCTCCCTGATCACTCAGCCTTGCGTTGATTTCAACTGAATCGATCTTGTACGGGGCAGATTCCCTCCAGAAGCCGTTTCCTAAGGCAATAAACATGAAGAAGCCGCTGACCATCATGAATATTATAAAAAAATACTTTCTTTCGAATTTCCTTTTCATTTCATCTCACCATTTGTATTATACTCTGCTTATGAAAACTATCTGTAAAATAGAGGAAGAGATGCTTAAATGCAAACGGCTCTTCGTTTCGGATATGGATGGAACATTCTACCTGGGAAACACTCTTCTGCCGGGTAGTCTTGACTTCGCCATGGCTGTTAGCCGTCTTGGCGCAAGACTGGTATTTCTGACAAACAATTCATCTCGCACACCTGAAGAATATATCAGAAAACTAGAGAAAATGGGTGTGGACAGAAAACTCTTCGAAGTCTATACCTCCGGAGAAGCAACAATGAGCTTTCTCAAGAGAGACTTTCCCCAAAAGAAAGCATTTCTGCTCTCAACTCCGTCTGTGAGAGAAATGTTCGAAAAGGGCGGAATAACGCTGGATGATCTTGATCCCGAAGTGCTGGTCCTTACATTCGACACGTCGATTACTTATGAAAAGATCCGAAGGGCAGCGCTTCTAATCAGACAGGGTATTCCTTATATTGCCAGCCACCCGGATATCAACTGCCCGACTGAAGACGGTCCCATCCCCGATGTCGGAAGCTTGATAAGTCTCTTTGAAACCTCAACAGGCCGTAGGCCGGATCACATAATAGGAAAGCCCGACCCCACCATTTTGCAGATGGTGATGGAAGATTTCGATTGCAGTCCGGAAGAAACTGTCATGATAGGAGACAGAATATACACCGATATTGAATGTGGTCTCAAGGCCGAGGTAGATACTTTCCTTGTTCTGTCCGGGGAAACTACAAGAGACATGATTCCGGACAGACATAGTTACAAAGTCGTAGAGAACGTGGGAACTCTGGCAAAGAAAATTAGAGATCACAATACTGTATAATTGCCATACGTTGGAGGTGATTGAATGGTCATCCTTTTCATTGTAATTGGAATTGTTCTTGTCTTGGCTCTTTGGCTCATTGGTGTATACAACAATTTAGTAACTCTTAAGAAGAGAGTCGAGAATGCCTGGTCGCAGATCGATGTTCAGCTCAAGAGAAGACATGATCTGATTCCAAATCTTGTCAACTCAGTGAAAGGTTATATGAAATTCGAGCAGGAAACCCTGGAGAAAGTAATGCAGGCCAGGGCAAAGGCGGTTTCCGCTCAGGGTGTAGGAGATAAGATCAAAGCCGAGCAGGAACTTGGTGGAGTGCTTGGAAGGCTGCTTGCAGTTGTTGAGAACTACCCCGATCTGAAAGCAAATACGAATGTATCACAGCTAATGGAAGAGCTCACCACTACAGAGAATAAGATCTCTTATGCAAGACAGTTTTTCAATGATTCTGCTACCAAGTTCAATACAAAGATCGAGATCTTCCCTAATAACGTCATTGTAGGTTTCTTTGGGGGCAAGTTCGAATCCTTCCCACTCTTTGAAGTTACAGAGGCTGAAAGGGTAACTCCCAACGTAGATCTGAATTTCTGAGGACAATGTCTTTTACTGTAGATTTCTACGAGGAAAGCAGAAAGAACGTGAGGAAGACCATCATCCTTGTGATGGTCTTCCTTGTAATGATGATTGCATTTGGCCTGATTATTGATCTGGTGTTCGGAATACTCCCCATATTCACCTTGGTGTTCTTAGCCATAGCGTCCATACAGACACTAATATCCCTAACTTCAGGCAAAGAAATCATCCTTAGATCAGCGAAGGCTCGCGAACTCAAAGTGAACGACCCTGAGGAGCGGCAACTCATGAATATAGTAGATGAACTGTCGATTGCTGCAGGAATGGGGAAACCTCCCGAGGTGTACGTAATCGATGATGATTCCGTTATTAACGCGTTTGCCAGTGGAAGGAAGCAGGAGGATTCAGTTGTTTGTGTGACTAGCGGACTTCTGAAGAGTCTCGATCGTGAAGAAACCTCCGGAGTGATCGCTCATGAACTGAGTCACATAATCAACAGAGACGTTCTTCTCATGACACTGATTTCTGCGCTTCTGGGAGCCGTTGTGATAGTTCAGCTTCTTGCATTTAGGGCCTTGATTACTTATCTCAGATTTGGCGCCATTGGTGCTGCTACGAAATCGAGACGCTCTTCCAAGAAGAACGATAATTCTGCTCTTGCAGTAATCGTCTTCCTGGCGGTAGTTGCTGGATTGGGTGCTCTCTTTTCATTTATTGGTAGGCTCTCACTGCTAGCCGTTTCAAGAACAAGAGAGTACTTCGCCGATGCACGTGCAGTAGAGTTGACAAGAAATCCTTCTGGCCTTGCCAGTGCTTTGAGGAAAATCGTCACTTCTTCGGCGAAACTTCAGACAGCCAACGTCGCAACGGCCCATCTATTTATCTCCGATCCTTTGAAAAGGAAAATAAACAACAAGACTTCCTTCTTCGCATCGTTGTGGAGCACCCATCCACCAATAGCGATGAGAATTTCAATTCTTGAAAACAGGACTCTGACAGAAATCGAAGCCGAGCTGTCAGATTACATATGATTTTCTCCCCCTTTTGAATGAATTCACCCTGAAGCGCGAATAGAGGAAACGAACCTGTAACTTGAC